>Ga0081540_1000190_pt1 | contig 63614 bp, 52 predicted proteins | sample TabmetS2T1R1_FD_71024 | JGI IMG/M metagenome (GOLD analysis project Ga0081540, IMG submission 71024) | Tabebuia heterophylla rhizosphere microbial communities from the University of Puerto Rico - S2T1R1 | ecosystem: Host-associated > Plants > Roots > Rhizosphere ...
TAAGGCACCGCCAGACGAAAGAGGCGGCAAACAGATATGTTCAGCCTACCGCCACCGCGCCACATCTCGACTCTACCCCAAGCAGAACAGCGCTTAAGCCGTTGTCATGTCGGCTGATAGCGGCAGACCGGACGCCGGTCCATGCTCGCCTCCACTGCCGCTTGTGACCCATCTGCGACATGGGCAGGTTCAGCCGACCAGCTGGCAGTGCCCGCTGATGACAGTACCGTCGCGTTTATGCGCCTTAAGCGTGCCGTCGACGCGGTTGATGAAACCTTGCCAGACAGCGGTCGGGTCGAACAGATGTTGCCAAATGTTGCCGAGCGTAAGCGCCGTCTCAAAGAACAAGTGCGTATCCGTGACGTGGACGGCCAAATTGCTTCCGAATGTCCGAGAGTGCATCGTCCCCTCGTCCAGATTAACGGTGACCTGTTCCCCGTTTATGTAGACCGAGTTGCGCTCGTCGCCCGTACGGCCTCGCGCCCAGCATTTCAGATCGATCGTCTCGGCATGTGCAGCCGTTGCAGCTAGCAGCGCTACGACGATGATTGTTGCTTTCAGCTTCACAGTTATCTCGTCGCTTTGTGACGGCCCTGCCGGGGGTTCGGACACGGCAGGACATTCGATGACTTTGCCGAAATTTCGGTGTCGCCTTCGAAGGATGTGCAGAGGACTCAGTCGTTCAGAGATGAGCACGCGGCAATAGCCATCCCATGATCTTCTGATACGGATCGCGACGACTGCGGACGAATGCGTTCTCGTTCTGCTGAGCGGCGGTCCTGGCGAATTCAGAAATCCCCTCCATAGACTGCCGTTTATCCTTCGGAAGCTTCGCCCATTGGCGAATGATCTTCCGGCGGGCTTCGCGTTGCTTTTCCCTTACGTCAGGCATCGGGACGCTCCTTGAAGAGGATTATTCCGGTCGACCTAGTATTGTTTGGGCTCACTAGAACTTCAACGTCCAATCAAGAACTCTTAGCCCCTCTGATCGTGCAGCGCTATACACGGGAGCTAGTCTCATATTGGCTTTGCAGGCCCGCCGCCCTAGAATTGCGGCGATCGCAGGACGGGCGAAATGCAGTATGTTTGCGACGCGCCGAAGGGTAAGACCTGGTTCCGTATCGAGACGGAAGGTGAAGCGGCGCATGAGTCGCGCCTGATGAGCCACACAGTCGAGAAATATTTCCGCCGCGAGCGGGAGAACGCAGTCCAGTCCTGGCGTTCGGAGCGGCCCAACGCGATCGAGCGCGATATCGGCCTCGAGGCCCACGTACAGCGAGAGATGCCGCTTTTCCTAACGTTGCGCGACAGGGAGGGCAATGTACTGGCTACAGCGATGCTGCCACCGGGTGGCAAGGATCGCGGCGGGTTCCGGATCATCATCGTTGCCGCATCCAATGCCGATCCTTATCCTGAGCAGGACGCGGCCATCGCTGCGCTGGGGGCGCATTTCGGTCTCACACTCGATCGCCACCGCTGCTTCCCCTACGGCCGCTAAGGAGCCTGACTAATATCGCTGCTTGATTGGAGCGATGTCGGCTCATGGCCCTGGCTGTGTGAAAACTCAAAAATCAGAACGCGGCGAAGAATGATATTTTTCAGTTCGACCTCAAAGTTCAATCCGCTTGCGCGTCAAACGATTAAAGCAGTGTTGGACGAGTAACTTCTTCTATCGCGATTGTGCGTCTTTGCGTTTTCACACAGCCAAGACCCGTAGCCGACATGGCGATTGGATCCACCGACGTCCGCTTTCGGGGCAGAGTGGACGTGGAGCGGGGCGGCTCAGGACTTCCGATCTTGACGACCGGAGCGGGCCTGAAGCGACGGTGGTTCAAACTTCGGTGGTTCCCATTCCGCGCTCTTTTGGCCTCTCATCAATGTGCGCATTAGCGTGGCCCGCAGGCGTAACGATGATCCGTCTATTGGGTGCGTTTTGATTGAGGGCCTGCTACGCGGATATAGCTCGCCGGGCGCCAGCCGGCTTTTGTGCGTCGTTGACTTGTGCTGTGACCGAGGAGTTTTGGTTCTCCAACTATTTCAGCGTTAGCCTCGAGTCTATCGTCGAAAAGTGCAAGGGCTCGATCGCGTTCGCAACAAGCCTAGGATCTGACGAGATTTGCCGGCTGTCTTGGTAGATTGGCAAGCTGCCCTGCAGCGGGCCCTTTGGCTTCGCCCCTTGTCTTATGAGCGTCACTTGAGAGATGTTGCGCCGTCTCACGCAACAAGTCGATGGTCTGCAGCGTGACCTCCGCCTGCCGGGGCGGGAGCGTGATCCCGGCCTCCTGGAAGGCTTCCAAGATGGCGATCCTTAGATCAGCGGCTACGTTGCCGCCCGCGCTCAGATCGACAAAGGCGTAGAGTTTGAACGTGAGGCCGTCTACCCCAAAATCTTCAAAATCGAAGGATGGTGCAGGCAGTGTCAGGACACTGGGATGGTCCTGCGCGACCTTGAGCAGAATCGATTTGACCGCCCGCGGATCGGAACCATTCGCAACTCTGACCGGGATCGCGATGCGACGCTTGTTGTCGCGCAATGTCCAGTTCTTCACTTTCTCCGTGATGAAGTAGGAATTCGGAATCACAACGCTCGCTCTTTCAAACGTCTCGACCTCGGTCGAACGAACGCTGATCTTGCGAACATAGCCTTCTTCGCCTCCGACGACGACCAAGTCACCGATCTTGATGGGGCGCTCAGCCAGAAGGATCAGCCCTGACACGAAATTGTTGACGATGCTTTGCAGACCGAAACCGATACCAACGGAGAATGCGCCGGCCAGGATCGCGAGATTGGACAAGTCGAAGCCTGCGTAAGAGAAGGCCGCAAGCGTTGCGATGACGACGCCGCCGTATCCCACTCCAACGCGAATCGAATCGCGGAGGCCACCCGAAATTCCCGCCGCCTTGAGGACCCGCTCATCGAGCCAGCCCTGGAAAAGTCGCGCGGCGCCATAGGCGAGCCCGAACACGATCACCGACGCGAGGAGCACCGCAATGGATATTTGGGTCTTGCCAACCCGGAAACCGAAGAAGAGCTGCGTATACCAGTCGTAGACTTCCGGCCAACTGTAACCCCACTGGAGCAAAATGAGGGGCACGGACAGTATGATCACAATAGCCTTGAGGAACAGGCCGATCGGCAGAACCAACCGCTCGTGCCGCCGGTGTTGCTCGCCAAGGCTTTCCTTGAGCCAGCGGCCTGTTGCTGCACGGTCGTCGCCCAAGCCCTGCATCAGTCCATCGACCCACAGCAGCAACAGATAGGCAAACGCCATAATGGAGACGGTTACGACCAATTGTTGCGCGAGAAACCGAGCAAGCGCCAAGTACCCGGCAAGTGCCGATATGACGATCGCCACGACTGCAATCCAAACAGGAACCCGCAGCACAGCGAGCAGCCGCGGTGAGAGGGTGCGGTCCTGGTGCTGCCCATCCAGCGGCGTAAGAAGGATGGCAACGATAATTCCGGCCACAAGCAGGCTCGACGGAAGTGCGACCGCGACCGTCAGCGCAAAGGGGGCCTGCACGACACGGGTGACCATGTAGAGCAATGTGGTCACGCCGTACACGATTGCGAGCGCCAGAAGGAGCCCGCAAATCCGACGTGCTGTACGATCAGAGACGGGGATCAAGCGCCAATGCGGCACTCTCGGTGCGAACGCACTGATGACAAGCGCGCTGACCGCGAGAACGGTGATGATTGATTGCGCAGTCGAGTACAGCAGCCAATCGACGCTTTTAGGCAAATCATGCGTGTCGGCAACGAGCCCGTAGAGGAAAGCGATCGGCACCACCGCCGGCAATATCCACAGCAAGGCGATAGCGCCGGCGATCGCAGCCCGCCGCCAGAAGGGCTGATCAACGTCCTCGGACGGCCGGCGGCGCAACCGCCAGGTTCCCAGGGCGGCGGCAACGACGAGCCCGAGTAGGAGCAGTCCGGCTTCGAAAACGACGAGCAACACCTCGTCCTGATCGCCGAGACTGCCCCACCAGCCGGCCATGATGTCTCGAACGCGGTATGTGGCCAACGGGACATAGTCCGGCACCCTCGACCAGGTCTCAGACGAGTAGATGCCAGGAACTGGCTGCAACAGGCGCGTCGCGAAGTTCTTTCGACGGATGTCCTGGATGGTATCGATGAGCTTGTCGATGCGCAGGTTGGCGGAGTCGATCTCTTTCTGGCCTCCGGTCAACACTCCGAGGTAGTAGGTCCGGTCAGCCCGACTTCGTGCTACGTCGTCCGGCTCGGGTGGTTGACCGGCGGCCGGTGCCGGCCCGAGCAGGCCCAATTGGTCTTTGGCGGCCGCGAGTGCAGGTTCAAGACGTGTGCGGAAGCTTCCAATTTCGCCGCGAACGCGCTGGAGCTTTTCGCGGAAGTCGTTCAGTTCCGAATAGCGCAGGCTCGGCTTTTGCAGGTCGCTCTCCAGGCCCGAAAGCTCCTGTTGCCAACCTGTGATCCTCTTCTCGATGTCAACGCCGACACTCTTGTTGGCACGTGCAACGATCTCGGCCGTGTTGAGCGGAGCGGCAGGCGGTTTTGCTGGATGCGCGGTGGTTTGCGCCCCCGAAGGAGAATCGGCCTGCGGAGCCACATCTGGATTGGGCGATGTCGGCGTCTGTGCGGTCTGAGCCTGAGCGCCGGCTACAACCAGCAGAGAAAAGAGGCTCAACGCCCACGCTGCGAGCCACAGTCGGCGGATCATCGGCTGCTCTCCCATATCCGATGGTAACTCCTCAATCCCGACGGCAATTCCCCTCAGCCGTCTCCGAAAACTTGATGGCCAGACCATGACCAAATGTGCGATTTCGTGGTCAGCTAGGGGGGTGCATGAATATTGATGAGCCCGGCGGGGCCACGAATCCGAGCCTGCGTGCGAACGCTTAGCGGCGTCCGAGGTGCCAGAAGAAGAACTGGACGACGACCCGTTGGGCGGGGCATCACAACGTCATACGGGAACCCGCTCCGGGGTCGGCATCCTTCTTTTCGGGGTTCCGATTTTTGGCAGTCTGCCGCTCGGCGTTTCTCAGCACGCTGTTCATCGCGACCAACCTCGCCGTTGGTTACACCATCTCGACCCTCGCGCAGACCAGCACGCCATGCAGATGTCGATGATGTTCCTCATGCCGAGCATGTTGTTGTCCGGTTTCATGTTTCCGTTCGCGGGTATGCCGACATGGGCCCGCTGGATCGGCGAATGCATGCCCTTGACGCACTATCTGCGCATCGTGCGTGCGATTAAAGGGTCAACGCTTCTATAGCTTAGATACGATTCACTCGCGCTGGGCGGCCTGATGCTCGTCGTCACGGCAGTCGCTGTGTCCCGTTTCCGCCGGTCCCTCGACTGAAGGCATTGCGCAGGCGCTTACAGTGTCCGCTAAGGGAAGGACGTAATTATTCCCTATGATCTGAAAGAGCGGACCAGTTCCGGCTTGTTAGACAACGCAGGGCTAGGAGAGAGCACATGAGGCCGAACGCAAAGTAGCGCTGATCACCGGAGGTTACGACGGCAGCGGCTAGGTTGAACCTCGAAAAAGCAGCTCAGGCGGGCTGGCATTCAAAGCGGAATACGCTCCATGACGCAGGCGGTACGCTCAGCTGGCACGCGCCCTCGCAGACCGTCGCGGCGGGACCTCTCTCAGGCCTCACGCGTTGCGGATCGTCAGCGGTATTGGTCGCGTTCAGGTCGTCCGACATCATTACGTGGCTTTCAAGGACGTTGCTGAATTCGGAGCCGCGCAGATTGATCTCTGCATCGATTGCCTGGTCGAAATTGCGATTGACGCAGAACAGAGCAAGGGTCGTTCCGTCTTCAGCCAATACGGCACCACCTTGAGCGCGGCCTTGACGTTCTGTTCGACCAGCGGCACCGGCAGCCCGCGATCGACCGTCTGCATCAGCTCATCGTATACGGCTATGTGGTGGCGGAGGCGACGGTGCAGGTTCTCGGCAGTGCGGCGACGATCTCACTCACGAGAACATTATGAAGCAAGCGGCAAATCTTGATGTCGTAGTGCCGATGTTGCTGCCGGGAATCAAAATCAAGACAGCGCCTGACGCGGCTAGTCTCATTTTCCGTTGGTCGACGCCAGGGTCGATGCAGCGATAGCAGCAGTATGATCGGACCAATATGGCCAGGAGGATCTGATGGGCGTCCGTCATCGGCGGGGTTGGGCGTGAATGCTTTCGTGCCCCTGCGCGTCCGCATAGTATTGCGGCGCCTCGCGACGGTCGAACATGCTGTAGTCGCGGATGACCCGCACGCGACGCAGCCTGGCCGCGTCCGGAACGGTAAGCTCGTCCTCAAAGCGCTCGGCGGCTGCGTGATCGCGCCACGAGATCAGCAGGATCAGGTCGCCCGGCGTGAGGACGGCGTCGAACAGGTCCCATTCGAGCAGGCCTTCCCCACGCGGATCGAGTCCAATCATCTGCGCACAATCCGCCGGATTGGTCGTTTCCTTCCATTCGGTCGGCCGCTTCATGGTGATCAGCGTCACGGTCGTTCCGTTACCGACCTCGGTCTCGTCCAGGCGCTGCTCAACTATCGACATGCCCGGCGGTAACTCCGTGTCGCGCGTCACCTGGCCGACGCGAAGGTGATAGTCCTGCAGGATCCGTTCGCGCGCCTTCTGTTGCGCTTCGTGATGCTTCATCTTCGTGCGCCACCGGACGAGGGCCTTCTCGTCGCGCCAGCCAGACAGAGAGAGGATCCATCCGTCGCGCTGTAGGCTCTTGTAATGAACATTGTCTACGAACCCTTTTACCTGTTCGAGCTCCGGCCTCAACACCTTCGCGGCGTTGAGATACGTGTTCGGTTCGGTGGTGCGTGGATTGACTTCGAAGATGACGGAGAACATGAGAGTTCCTCTCTCACCGGATGGAAGAGATAGAGACGCTGCGCGTCGGGCATTATCCCTCGCCGGGAGAATCCTGCGGAAGTGCAGGGCGTCCATCGGTTCGATTACTGTCGGTTATCGTGCTCGACGGTTGTTCGCATCATCATCGGACATTTCCTCCCATTATCGCCATCGATCCCGAAAAGATCGAACCCTGGCGGTTGCATAGCATCTGGTAATACAAACCATCGCTTTCAGGAATTGTTGAACGGTCGGCCCGACCTGCACAATTCGATCGGTATCGATGCTCGACTGGAAGATCTCGAATGGATCCGCACTGTTTGCTATCTGAATGGCTGCGGACAACGTTTCCGGCCGGGCCGCCGTCGCCTGCCGACCGTTCCGTCCCGCCGTTCCTTCTGCCAGACCATGAAGGCTTACTGGTATCGTCCGAACAGATGCGAGCTCAGGGGCCTTACGTTCTGATGTTTTTTCACGGAAGTTGGTGCGCTGACTGCCGGTGCAGGCTGACCGTGCTTCAGTCGGGTTTGCACCGCTTCCACAAGCTCAGCGCCGATGTGATCGCCTGCAGTCCCGAAACGCTCGAGTTTCCTCGAAGGCTGAAGGCCGAAGAAGGGATCCGTTTCCACATCGTCTCCGACGTGGATTGCGCACTCAGCATCGATCTCGGACTCGCGTACCCGGTGTCCTACGAAACGCGCCGGCGTCTTGAGGAGGTCGGGATCGATCTGGAGGCCCGCAACGGCGATCCGCGGTGGATGCTGCCGATCCCCACGATCATGATCGTCGATCGGAAGGGAAGGGTAGCAAGAACTTTCGACAGCGATCAACGGATCGAGCTTGACGAGATCGTTGACGTGTTATGCGCATGCAACCGGACGAGCTAAGCAGCTCGGATTCGGTGCTCGGCGGTGCGAAAGGGTCGCGCGTTCGTGAAGATTCGTCAAAAAGCGCTCTAAGAACCGTTGGTCGGCACAGCCCGCCCCGACTCTCGCCGCGGAGTGGGGTCACGTCCCTGGATGAGGCCCGGTGCCTTGGAGCTCTCTTTCCGGCTGGCGATTTTTGCGCCATTTGCTTGCTGCCAGTCGCGCAATCTGGCGACCTTGATGAAAGCATCCAGTGCCGGGGTGTAACGCCGCCCGGCGATGACCAGTAAACTTACGGTCCATCGCATCGGGTCGTCTTGGATTGGACGGGCTCCGAGCGTAGGCAGACGGGGCATGTGCGCGGACGCGACCATGATGCCGAGGCCAGCCTCCACCATGTGTTGCAGATGGTTTTCGTGCCTGCTCCGATGCGAGATCTTCGGACTCTTGCCGCTGGCTGAGATGACGTCGCGAAATCTCCGAGTGAGGTCGCAGCCTGTTCGTTCCAGCCATACCGCATCAGTGAGAGCCGACATCGGCACGCGGTCCATATCGGCAAGCGGATTGGTCTTGGCGGCCAACAGGACGAAATGGTCCTCGAAAAGATCCCAATGGTCGATTCGTTCCGGGAGCTCGGTCGCGTCCGCCGCGATGGCCGCGCTAATATCGCCATCGAAAAGAAGTTCGAGAAGGCGGCCAGTCGGCTCTTCGCGGATTTCGACCTGGATGCCCGGCACATGGCGGGCGACTTCGGCGAGCGGAGCGACGAGAAGATTGGAAGAAACGCAGGGTGTCAGTCCGATCTTCAGGGGTGCGTTGTCCTTCCTCTGGTATTCACGTGCGATCGATCGGGCGGAGTCGACTGCGGCGACGAGGCGCTCGAGGGTGGGAAGGACAAGCTTTCCGAGATCGGTCAGTTGCGTAAGTTGACGTTCGCGATGAATGAGTTCTCCGCCAAGCTCGAATTCCAGCTTCTGAATCGCCTTCGTCAGCGCCGGCTGTGTCACGTTGCACTGTTCGGCGGCTCGCGTGAAATTGAGAAGGCGGGAAACCGCCACAAAATATCTTACCTGATGCAGCTCCATGGCTTCTTGCGAAGGGCCTCCGTGTTTGATTCAAGCAGCGCTATGGCCGCGGTCTGAACAGTATCGTCGGCGAGAGGGCCACGATGGGTGATCGCAGCATTTGCAGCTACCGATCCAATCATTGAAGGCATGTGCTATGTCGGCGACCACGCCGCAAGCAAACCCACGTGTTTTATTCATGTCAGATCTGAATAAGTAAAATTCGTTTCTATGCGGGACTTTAGCTGGAACGGACCTGGCGCGATCGCTTTGGGTGATTATTGAAATCCATCGCCTGAAAATTATGGGGCGGCGGATACTCGCGCTCGAACGAGATGCAATGTCCGATGGGAATGGATTGCATGCCCCATCGTCATTTTCGCGAGCACGTTGAGTTTGGGATGATCTGCCGGATTGTATCGGGCGCCTCGCCCACTGAGCCGGAGATCTTCGAATGCAAGGGACATCCATTGTCGCATCAGTTCTTTCCGCCGCGTTCCTGACGGGAGCAGGAGCTTTGGCGGCGACGCTGGGGGAGCGGACGCGGGGCAATGGCGACGATCCCGTCATGACCCTTGCGATCATGGCGCAATTGGAAAAGGGTGGGGCTACGGTCGCCGGACCGATCACAGCTGCGGTCGAAAAGGTCGACGACGGCAAGGGCAATCTGCACGTCCCCGAGAACTATCGCGCCCGGTACCGCTTCATCGGAAGTTGGGCTGTCGCCGGCGACGACAAGGGCTCCGGCTCCAAGGAGATCCATACGGTCTACGCGTCGCCCGGCGCCGCCGAGAGCTATCTCAAAACCGGTCAATTCGAGGACGGCGTTGTCCTGGTGAAGGAGGTCTTCGAGACCAAGACTGTGGACATGACCACCGGGACCGTCAGTCACGCCGATAAGCTGAAAGGCTGGTTCGTCATGGTGCGAGATTCCAAGAACGCGGCCCACCCGGGCAACCCGCTCTGGGGTGATGGCTGGGGCTGGTCCTGGTTCGACTATGGTAACACGACGAAGACGACCACGATCGATTACCACAATGATTGCATGGGCTGTCATATCCCAGCCACGTCGACCGACTTTATTTACGTCGGCGGTTATCCGGCGCTGAAGCGCCGATGAGTGCAACGCATCTGCGCTGGCGGCGGAGCGCAAGTCACTACCGGGAATTCTGGCCGACGGAAGCGCGCGCGATACTGCTGCTGCATGGGCTTCCGTCGACGCCGGCCTTGTGATCGGGCTACCCGGTGGAACCTGAACAAGGTAGCACGCGATTAATGTCTACCACTCGCTCGTATCGACGTAGCTAGGTCTCGTCCTGGACATGGCGACGAGTTCGCCGTTCGGATCGAACGTGTGGATTGTATATCCCGGATTCAGGATCCTGCGCGGCGACATATCCTCGTGGGTTATCTCCTCGGAGCACAGGCCGTTGGCTCGGACGTAAACCCAGACCTCGTCCATCGTTGAAAAGTCGACAATGGAATCGCCGCCGGCGCGAAAGAGGGCAAATTTCATGGCGGCACCTTGTGCATGGACCGGAAGCTTGCCGGCCCCGATTTCAGATCTTTCATGGTTTCCTCCGATCTGTGCGCGGGCTCTGCGAGCGCGGCTCCGTTCTCACCACTCCGCAAGCGTCGAAATCATGAATCTCGAATTTCGGGTTCAGTATCAGCCACGACGATGCGCTTTTTGCATCGCTTTCCTGCGAGCACAAGCCGTTCGCCCACACGTACTGCCAAAGCGCATCCAGCGTGGGAAACCTCACCTCTGTGGAGTCTTCCACGTTGTGGAGGGCGTATCGCATCCCCGTACCTCCCTTCCTTGGACGAGACGAACTGGTGAGCCCCAAGTTCGTCAGGCACATCCTGCGCCGCAACTCGATGCCCGTGGGTGATGAAATTGATGACCCGTGGGGGCTTGTGTCTGATGATCCGTCATTCGATCAAATGCGCTCGTCGCTGCACCGGCACGATGACGCGGCGGCATCATATCCATAACCCATCCGCCACGGCTTTCGACGTAGCCTGAAGCGCGAGCGTCGGCCTATGCCCGAGGCAACCGCCGACGCGTCGGCACACGCAACCCGACCTGGAGACAACCCATGCACCTGCGCTTCGTAACTAAAACTATCCATGCCTATCTCGACTACCCCGTGGCATTAGGCTTGTTGGCGCTGCCTTTCATCCTCGGCGTCGGCGTAGACAATCCGTGGGCCCGCTGGATCTCGCCGGCAACGGGTGTCGCGGCCTTCATCCTGACCATACTCACGAACCATCCGACCGGTGTGATACGCGTGATCCCATATTGGCTGCACGTCGCCGTCGACCGTCTCGTCGGCGTGGTCTTCCTCGTCGTGCCGTTCGCGTTCAGCTTTCACGGACTCGACGCGTGGTACTATTGGGCCAACGCGATCGCGGTACTTCTGGTGACCACGGTGCTGAACGCGCCCGAGCCCAAGAACGACGCCGTCCGCCTGGCGCGTGTGTGAGCAACGCCATGTCCAAGATTCGTGCGGGAATGGAAGTCATCGGTGCCGACGGCGTTCACGTCGGCACCATAGACAGCTTCGCCGATGGCCGCATCCGGCTGACGAAGGCGGATAGCGGCGAGGGAGCTCACAAGGGACATCGGCATTACATCGACGATGGCCTGGTCGCCGACGTCGAGGGAGACAAGGTTCGCCTCTCCGCGAACGCCGACGTGGCGATCACGTTCGAGGAAGAGGGATAAGGGCCAGACGGGCGGTTTGCATCGAGTCCGCCAGTCAGCAACTCGAGGCATGCGAAGGAGGGAAGCGGTGATCCACCTCTACACGTATGAGACGCCCAATGGGCAGAAGGCGTCCGCCATGTTGGAGGAAGTTGATCTGCCTTACGTCGTTCACGAGGTCGATCTCATGAAAGGCGAGCAGAGGGCGCCAGACTTTCTGCGCATCTCGCCTAACAACAAGATTCCCGCGATCGTGGACGACGAAGGGCCGGACGGGCCCACGACGATATTCGAATCCGGGGCTATACTTGTCTATCTCGGCGAGAAGACCGGTAAGCTTCTGCCTGCGAACGGACGAGCGCGCCTTGAAACCCTCCAGTGGCTCTTTTGGGCCGTGTCGGGCGTCGGGCCCGGCATCGGCAGATTCGCAGGGACGGCGCTGTTCTCAAGGGATCCGGATCCGGCGTTGGTGAAGTCTCTCTCCGAGGAGGTCGTGCGGCTCTTCACAGTTCTCGACAATCGACTATCGGAGGTCGAATACCTCGCCGGCGACTACTCGATCGCCGATGTCGGCGCGTTCACGTGGATCCACTACATCCGCCAGCCGATCACAAAGTACGCCGCGCTGCCGCCAGTCGCCGCCACGGACCGATGGCTTGCCGCAATATCAGCCCGGCCTGCCGTTCAGAAGGGATTGCGGGTGCCGCGACCGGCCGTGAGGCCACCTCGCGCGCGGATATGACGGCAGCGGTCCGTAGGCAAGTCGTCCCTTAGGGGCGACCCTCGGAAATTGAACGGAGGCCGTCTAACTGGGCCACAAGGACAAAGCGGCCGAAACCTGGGTTGCGGGTCGTTGTCAGACGCACAGCGCATCCCCATCTTTCGGGAGCAACAAACAAGACAACGCGGAGAGCGACGATGGTGACGAAGGAACGTGCGGTATTGGCGGGCGGTTGCTTCTGGGGCATGCAAGATCTGATTCGCAAGCTGCCCGGCGTCGTTTCGACGCGCGTCGGCTACACCGGCGGCGACGTGGCGAACGCGACCTACCGAAATCACGGCTCCCATGCCGAAGCGATCGAGATAATCTACGACCCCGGCGTCATCAGCTATCGCGACCTGTTGGAGTTCTTCTTCCAGATCCACGATCCAACGACGTTGAATCGCCAAGGCAACGACCGCGGCCTAAGCTATCGCTCAGCGATCTTCTTCACGAACCCCGAACAAGAGCGCATTGCGCGCCACACCATCGCCGACGTTGATGCGTCCGGACTCTGGCCGGGCCCCGCGACGACGGAAGTGGCGCCCGCGGGCGATTTCTGGGAGGCCGAGCCAGAACACCAGGATTATTTGGAGCGCTATCCAGACGGCTACACCTGTCATTTCGCCCGACCTGGTTGGAAGCTGCCGCAGCGCCAGACCGTCTGAAGCGAAGCAGTTAAGCGTCTGTCTTCATGGGGACCTTGGCCGTAACGGCGTGCAATGTGCGTGGCCTTGGGCTGCGAACCCGTGCGCCGAGGCAGGGACTCCCGCCGCCAAGCCGGGTTCTTATAAGGGGGAGACATCGAAACGATGCCGTTTTGGAATTGGTTGGCGCGCTGCGAACAATCAATATGGAAAGTAGGATTTCGCCGCCGCGCAGTCGCCGATGGCGAAATCGCAGGCGGTTCGGCACGGGCAGGGCGATTCTCCAGATGACTGCACGCTGTTGTGCCTCTCGAAGCCGATTCCGACGGCGTCCAGGAACTGCAGCGCGAGAGAACGATAATGCCTCTATCCGTATACGAAATCGTTGTTCCGACGATGATCCACGGCCTCGGCGTGATCGATGATTACATCGACCATGCGGAGCGCTTGGCAGCAGCGAAGAAGGTGCCTGTCTCGGAGATATTCGGCGCGCGCCTCGCGCCCGACATGCTGTCGTTGGCCGAGCAGATGGCGGTCCTGTGCAATAAGGTGGAAGCGCACGTCGCCAAGCTCGGGCGGCGGGCGCCGCCCGCTCCGGTCAAGCTCTTGCCGACCCCAGCCATCCTGAAGGCACGCATTGCGGATACCGTGCGCTATCTGAATGGATTGGAGCCCGAAGACCTGACCGGCGCAGAGAGCCATACCTACGAACTTTTCCCGCCTATTGTGCGGGGATGGTTCGGCGGGATCGACTACATCACGCTGCTCGTGATCCCGGATTTCCACTTTCACGTCGCTACCGCGCACGACATCCTCCGGTACTTGGGCGCGCCGGTCGGCAAGCGCGACTATCTCGGACGGCTCTCGCAGGAGAGCGGAGGGGCGTATTCGTAACGTCGGCCGGTCATTCGAACCACCCGCGGCGCTTGAAGCAGAGCAGCGGCAGCGCCCACTGGCGATGATGGCGAACTGCCCGAGCGGAGCCCCGGGCTCAGTTCAGGCATGTTACTGAAGTTCATGCCTCAGACGCGGAGCAGGAGCGTCGGCGGCACGAAGACGACGGAAGCGATAGTGAGAATCTTGAAGAGATCATACTGCCGGATGTTGATGAAGCTGAGTACCGCGCGGAGTAGCAACGGTATCCCGTCAGAGTGACGCGTTTCGCAGTCGCTCAACGACGCCCACCCCTTGCGGCCGCCGGCCCGCAGGACTTAGGGATGGGCCTTCAGGTCCTTGGCGAAATGTTCGACGAACGCGCGGGCCGCAAGTTTAGCCCCGCGGCCGGCCGGGAATATGGCGTTAACGTCGGCGGCGCCCATGTCCCAATCCTTGAGGATCTGCACCAGCGTCCCAGATTTGAGCTCGGCGCGGCAGCCCCAAAGACTGCAGGCCACGATCCCGATCCCGGCGACCCCGCCTGCCACGGCCGCTTCGTTGATGTTACCGGACAGGGGAGCTTCCACCCTCACGGAGACGGTTCTTCCGTCCTTCTTGAAGGAACAGACGCCGTTCGATCCCGGTACGCCTATTAGTACAGGATGTCTGGACAGATCGTCCGGCGTCATCGGGCGACCAGCGCGTTTCAGATAGGCCGGCGATGCAGCAATGAGCAGAGGATTAGACCCCACCCGTCTTAGAGTGGCGGAGGAATCCTCCAGCTTTCCGGAGCGGATCGCGACGTCGATTGCGTCCCTGATGAGGTCTTGACGACCGTCGTCCATCGCGAAATCGATCCGCAGCTCAGGGTGCTTCGATATGAAGGCCGGAAGGCGAGGGATCACCTCGCGGATCGCCATGCTCGCGGGAAGGCCGATGCGAAGAATGCCCCGGAGCGCTCCCTTGCCGTGGATGGCCTGGCTCGCCTCTTCAAGGATGGCCAATGCCGGTTCGACCCTCGCAAGGTAATCCGCCCCGGCCTCGGTGAGCACGACCGCTCTGGTTGATCTCGTGAAGAGCGCTGCACCGACTTCGCGCTCCAACGACGCGATGAGGCGAGATGCCGAGGGTTGCGACAGCTTGAGGTCCTTGCCGGCTCGCGAAAAGCTGCCTGTGTGCGCGATGCGCACGAAGAGTTTGAGAGCTAGGAGCCTATCGTTCATGTCGCAATGCGCGCGGTTCGCGTTTAGCTTTTCGTAGCACTCCTGATACAAGGCATCAAAGGGGGCGATCAACAGGTCCTTGCTGCCGGCATTCCGGTCAGCGATCGCGTAGATGTGTTAAACTGCCCCCGCATCGGGCGCGCTCTCGTCGCCGATGGGGTCGCGCTTGTCGGCAGCCAAGTCGTAGAGCTGGCCTTCCCTTATCCGGTGCTCGTGGCGTCGAGGTTCACTTGCACGCTCCTTTGATTTCGCTACACACGGGCCGCCACGCAAATCTATCGTTCAACACACGAACAAATCTGCCAACGCGAACGTAGCACGACCGGGCTCCCCGTAGAGCCGCCGCATCGAACGCTAGGGTCCATGCCAAGCGTTGGAAAATGCCGTTTTATTATCGTTTCCATTCCCGCAATTGCAACGGGGATGGGACTCCCTGCTGATGGGGCTGGTGGCATTTCTCGCTACAGCATCACGCCGCGCGGCAAGCGGCAATAATGATCGTCTATCGACTCCATGGCGAGAGGTGATTTCCCTCGCCGGCGTTGCGGCGTCATTTTCTAAAAGTTGATCCAATAAATCCCAGTATCCGGCATCGCAATGGCGCTGCGCCAGCTACGCGTGTTGATTGAACGATACAAATGGCGCGAAAGAAAAAGACGCTGATGTCCTATGAAGCCTACGACATTGTAATTGTTGGCGCGGGCGCGGCCGGTTGTGTCGTTGCGAGTTATCTCGCCGAACATACCGATGCGTCGATCGCGCTGATCGAAGCGGGCGACACGGATCGCGATCCGTTCATCCACATTCCTGCCGGCTTCGCCAAAATACTGGCCCACGACCGGCATGTCTGGAAATACGAGACAGTTCCCCAGCACGGCACCAAGCGAGCGTATCGCTCAGGCAAAGTGCTCGGTGGCGGCTCTTCGATCAATGCGATGTGCTACGTCCGTGGCCAAATACGCGATTACGCCGCGTGGCAGGACGCGGTCGGCGACACCGGCAATTGGTCGTATGAAGACCTGCTTCCTGTCTTCATGGCCCAGGAAGACAGCGACACCTTCCACGACGAATATCACGGCATCAATGGTGGTCTGGCGGTCCAGTTGCCCAAGGGCATCAACGAGCTGAACCAATATTGTCTCAAAGCATTCCAGGAATATGGGATTCCCTATAATCCCGACTATAATGGCAAGAGCCAGATCGGCGTCTCGCCGGTGCAGTCGACGGTCGGAAATCAGCGCAGGTGCAGCGCGGTCGACGCTTATCTGCGGCCGCACCTCAGTTCGGGCCGCGTGACCCTTCTCACCGGTAAGACCGTCGTTCGCATCCTCGTCGAGAACAAGCGGGCTATCGGCGTTGAGTACATGGACAAGGGCCTCGGGAGGATCGCGGCCCACGAAGTTGTGCTGTCGGCTGGTACCGTCCATAGCCCGACGATCCTCATGCACTCGGGCATCGGGCCGGCGGAGCAACTGCTCCAGCACGACATTGCGGTGATCGTCGATTCTCCGGAGGTGGGCGAAAATCTCCAGGACCACCCGATGGTACCGGTCCGTGCTTATGTGAAGGGCGATCTCGGCTATCAGGCGGCCGCGCAGGGACTCGGCACCATTAAGGCGGGCCTGCGCTATCTCATCACGAAGGATGGCCCGGCGTCGGGCAACGGCATTGAGACGGTTACCCACTGGAATCCGTCGGACTTCGCCGCCGAACCCACGATACAATGCTATCACGCTCCTATCGTCTTGAACGAGCAACTCGGCGCAACGGGCGACCGCTCGGGCATCACCTTCGAACTCGTGGTGCTTCAGCCCAAGAGCCGTGGCTGGGTGCGGTTGGCCGACGGCGACCCGACTTCCATGCCCCTCATTAACCCGAACTTCGTCGGCGACGAGGAAGACCTAAGGGCCGCGGTGGAATCAGTGCGCGCGATCCGCAAGGTCATGGCTCAGGAGTCATTGGCATCAGTAGTCGAGGAAGAGATGGATCCCGGCCCGCACGTCCAGTCGGATGCGGAGATCGGCGAATGGATAAAGCATGTCGTGACGACGATGTGGCACCCGGTCGGCACGTGCCGGATGGGCCAGGATGCGCGAGCGGTGGTCGACGCAAGGCTTAGGCTCCGCGGAGTCGATGGCCTCCGGGTGATCGACGCCTCGATCATGCCGAACATCACCAGCGGCAATACCAATGCCCCGACCCAGGCGCTTGCGCGCCACGCCGCGGCGATGCTGGTCGACGATCTGAAACGGACCTACCGAGCAGAGCTATTGGACTCAGAGTCCGAGGTTGGCATCGGAAGCAGCGGTACGAATGATGCTGGTATCCGCATTGAGACCGGCTCGCGGTAACAGTGACGACCCGTCCAATTCAATGCAGCATTCTAGGTCCTTGGAGAGACGGAAGTGAATGCGACTGACAGAACGGAGTATCCGGCATCGGCGACGCAGCTCGATGGCGGTTCTTTTCGCCGCATTGCACGCCGCGGCGTCGCAGCCATCGGTATGCTGTTCGCGCTCGCCGGCTGCGGCGAGAAGGCGCAATCGCAGGCGGTCGCGCCTCTGCCGCCACCGGTGACGATAGCGCAGCCGGTCAAGCAGACTGTCACCGACTGGGACGAGTTCACCGGCCGCTTCGAGGCGATGGAAGAAGTACAGGTGCGCGCCCGCGTCGGCGGCTTCGTCACCAATGTCGAGTTCAAGGACGGCGACGTGGTTCATGCCGGCGACCTGCTCTACGTCATCGATCCGCGCCCGTTCGAGGCGGTGGCGGCTCAAGCCGACGGGCAGCTTGCTGATGCGCGCGCCAAGACGGAGCTGGCCAAGCGCGAGCTCGATCGCGGGCTGAAGTTGGTCCAGACCAGCGCAGTCTCCGAACAGGTCGTCGACCAGCGCCGCCAGGCGTTGCAGGCGGCCCACGCGGCGGAGATGCAGGCCGAAGGCGCGCTGAAGGCGGCGAAACTCAATATCGAATTCACCCACGTCGTCGCGCCGATGACCGGCCGCGTCAGCCGCCATCTCGTCAGCGTCGGCAATCTCGTGCAGGGCAGCGACACCGGCACCTCGACGCTGCTCACCACCATCGTCTCGTTGGATCCGATCTACATCTATTTCGACGTCGACGAGGCGACCTACCTCAAGAACAACCGGCTGTGGTTCGAGGGCAAGCGGCCAAGCTCGCGCGATACGGCGAATCCGGTGCAGGTGACGCTCACCGGCGAGGCGAAGCCGTCCAAAGAAGGCAAGATGGATTTCCTCGATAACCGCCTCGACGTCTCGACCGGCACGCTGCGCAGCCGCGCCGTGATTCCGAACAAGGACCTGTCGATCCTTCCCGGGCAATTCGGCCGTGTGCGCCTGCTCGGCTCTTCGCCTTACGAGGCGTTGCTGTTGCCCGATACCGCCATTGCGACCGACCAGTCGCGCAAGATCGTCTTCGTCGTTAAGGACGACAATACGGTTGAGGCCAAGCCGGTCGTGCTTGGCCCGCTCGATGATGGCCTGCGCGTGATCCGCGAGGGGATAAATTCTGAAGACCGGATCATCATCGATGGCCTGCAACGGGCGCGGGTAGGTGCAAAGGTCACGCCGCAAGCGACCGAAATCAAGCCAGCCGGTAGCAAGTCATGAATCTCGGACGGCTCTCCATCAACCAACCCATCCTGGCGATGGTGCTGTCGATCGTGCTGCTGATCGTCGGGGCGATCGCCTACACCACGCTGCCGGTCTCGGAATATCCGCAAGTGGTGCCGCCGACCGTCGTCGTCACCACGCAATATCCGGGAGCCACCGCGCAGACCGTTTCAGACACCGTTGCAGCCCCGATCGAGCAGGAGATCAACGGCGTCGAGGACATGCTGTATCTCTACAGCCAGGCCACCTCGAACGGCAACCTGACCATCACGGTCACCTTCAAGCTCGGCACCGACCTCGACAAGGCGCAGGTGCTGGTGCAGAACCGCGTTGCGATCGCGCAGCCGCGGCTGCCGGAAGAAGTGCAGCGCAACGGTGTCGTCACCCGCAAGAACAGTCCCGACATCCTGATGGTGGTGTTCATGCTGTCGCCCGACGACAGTTTTGACCAGCTCTACATCTCCAACTATGCGCTGCTGCAGGTGCGTGACGAGTTGCTCCGCCTCGATGGCGTTGGCGACATCCAGATGTTCGGCGCCCGCGACTATTCGATGCGGCTGTGGCTCGACCCGGACCGGATCGCCACGCTTGGACTCACTTCTTCTGAGGTAATCGCCGCAATTCGCGCGCAAAATCTGCAGATCACCGGCGGGCAGATCGGCGAGCCGCCGATCGCCGACCGCGCGTTCCAGCCCAATCTGACCTTTACCGGACGGCTGAAGGATCAGAGACAGTTCGAGGATATTGTGGTGAGGGCCGGCGCCGATGGCCGCACGGTGCGGCTGCGCGATGTGGCGCGGGTCGAGCTTGGCGCGTTGTCCTATTCCACCAACAGTTTTCTGTTGCGCAAATCGGCGGTGGCGCTGCTGGTGACGCAGCGGCCGGGCTCGAACGCGCTGCAGACCGCGAAAAACATCTCCGACACCATGGAGAAGCTTAAGGTCCGCTTTCCCAAAGGGCTAGACTACAATATCGGCTACAATCCTACCGAATTCATCGCGCAGTCGATCCACGAGCTGATCAAGACCATCTACGAGGCGATGCTGCTGGTCATCATCGTCGTGCTGGTGTTCTTGCAGGGCTGGCGGCCGGCGATCATCCCTATCATCGCCATCCCCGTATCATTGGTCGGCACCTTCGCAGTGATGGCGGCGCTCGGATTCTCCATCAACAATCTGACGCTGTTCGGGCTCGTGCTCGCAGTCGGCATCGTCGTCGACGACGCTATCGTAGTGGTGGAGAATGTCGAGCGGCATCTCGAGCATGGCATGAGCCGGCGCGATTCGGCGCTCAAGACCATGGAAGAGGTCGGGGGCGCGCTGGTCTCGATTGCGTTGGTGCTGTGCGCGGTGTTCGTCCCGACCGCTTTCCTCGGCGGCATTTCCGGGCAGTTCTTCCAGCAGTTCGCCGTCACCATTGCGGTGGCGACCGCGATCTCCTGCTTCTGCTCGCTGACCCTGTCGCCGGCACTGGCCTCACTGATCTTGGTGCCGGGGGAGGAGAAGAGGCCGCCGGCGCGCTGGAATCTGATCGCGCGCGGTTGGGGCGCCTTTACCGGCTATTTCAACCGCGGCTTTGACTGGCTGGCGCACGGCTATGCGAGGGCCGCTGACTTTGTGATCCGGCATACGGTGGTAATGCTGCTGCTCTATGTGGCGCTGATCGGCAGCGCCGGTTGGCTGATCGTCACCACGCCGCAAGGTTTCATCCCGGAGCAGGACCGCGGCTACGTCATCGTATCGGTGCAGTTGCCGGGAGCCGCGTCCCTGGCACGCACGACTGACATTGTGCGCGAAATCGAGAGAAGGGCACTGGATACCCCGGGCATCATCAAGGTGGCGGTATTCGCCGGCTTCTCGGGCGCGACGCGAACGCAGCAGGGCAATTCGGCGGCGCTCTTCCCGGTGTTCGAGGAACCGGAGGTGAGGCTCAAGAAGGGGCTGACCGCTCCTGTTATCACCGCCGAACTGCGCAAGCGCCTGTCGGCGATCCAGGGCGCCTTCATCATCGTGATTCCGCCGCCGCCGGTGCCTGGCATCGGCACCGGCGGCGGCTTTACCATGCGGGTCCAGGATCGTCAGGGCCGGGGTCCTGAACTGCTGGCCGCCGCTAATGAAGAACTCGTCAACGCGGCGCGCAAGGATCCTCGCCTGACGCAGGTGTTCTCGCCCTTCACGGCCAATACACCGCAGCTGTTCGTCGACATCGACCGCATCAAGGCGCAGAAGCTCGGCGTCCCGATTGCCGGTGTCAACGAAACCATTCAAACCTATTTCGGCTCGACCTACGTCAACGACTTCAACCTGTTCGGCCGCACCTATCACGTCACCGCGCAGGCCGACCAGCCGTTCCGGAAGGAAGCGGCCGACCTGTCGCGGTTGCGTACCCGCAATGCCAACGGCGACATGGTCATGCTCGGCAGCGTGGTGGATTTCCGCGACATTTCCGGTCCGGACCGCGTGGCGCGCTACAATCTCTATCCGACTGCGGAGTTGCAGGGCGAGGCGATGCCCGGCACGAGTTCGACCACGGCCATTAACATCATGAAGAAACTCGCCGATGATACTTTGCCGAGCGGCTTCTCCTATGAATGGACCGATCTTTCGTATCAGCAGGTCACCGGTGGTAATGCCGGCCTCTACGTGTTCCCGATCTGCGTGCTGTTCGTCTTCTTGGTGCTGGCCGCCCAGTATGGCAGCTGGAGCCTGCCATTCGCGGTGCTGCTGATCGTTCCGATGTGCTTGCTCGCCGCCACCATCGGCGTGCGCATCATGGGGCAGGACGTCAATATCCTGACGCAAATCGGCTTTGTGGTGCTAGTAGGGCTGGCGGCCAAGAACGCAATCCTTATCGTCGAGTTCGCGCGCGACATCGAGCACGAGGGCAAGCCACGGCTGGAGGCCGTGATCGAGGCGTGCCGCCTGCGCTTGAGGCCGATTCTGATGACATCGTTCGCGTTCATCCTCGGCGTGCTGCCGCTGGTGGTCTCGACGGGATCGGGGTCGGAAATGCGCCAGGCGGTCGGTGTCACCGTGTTCTTCGGCATGCTCGGAGTGACGCTGTTCGGCCTGATTTTTACACCGATCTTCTACATGGTGGTGCGCAACTTCGCGGAAGGCAAGAACGAGGGCAAGTCGACGCGGACGATGGCGCCTGCGGCGGAGTGAGTTGCGGTGACGTCGATGCACAATGATCCCAGGTCTAGAGTTCTGCATGAATCGAGACACGTACAGCTTCGTCGATCGCCATCTCGTCTCAGGTAATTGAAGCGAATAAAATCGTCGGCTTCGAGTGTCATGCGGCTCGTGGCATTCCTCGTGACGGCAACGCCACGCGACAATCCGCAATAACGATCGTCTATCGACTCAATGGTGAGAGGTGATTTCCTTCGCCAACGTAGCAAGGCCATTCTCAGAAGTGTCGTCGTACCGAAACCATGTGTGCCGCGATCGAGACGCGGGACCCGATGCCATATTGAGAAGCCTGGAGGGTCGATATGCAAAGCAGAGACGTGATCGAAATCGTCACACACCTCTTGGCGGCGGGATCAGTAAAGTTACTTTATTCCCGGATGAGGCTGCCGTTATTCCGAATACTGCGGCTGTATTGGTGGCACAGATGCCGGTTTTTCTGCTCCGACACCCAGCATCAATCATTGCTCGAGACCGATGTAGTCCTGCTGGTGAGAAGGGTCGAGATCCCAGTAATTGGTAGAGACGGTGAAATTTCCGGCGTGCTGTGCCGCAACCTGCTGCTGACGTGTACCTCGCGCTCTACCACTCGGCTGACGCAAGATTGAGACATCGCCAATCGCGAGCCTGACCTTGAGGAACTAGGTCGTGAGCAGCACGCCCCTAATCCTGACCGAAGGCGGCTTGGCACTTTCCGAACCTGCGACCATCGGTGCGCGACGCAGCGCCAAGGTGCTCGTCGCGTCGAGCCTGGGCAGCTGCCTCGTGTTCATCAGCGGCGCCGTCGTCACGGTCGCGCTCGCGGCGATTGGCCGGGACATGCGCCTTTCGCCTCTCGAGCCGCAGTGGGTGATGAACGCCGAACTCCTGCCGCTCGTGGCCCTGACCTTGGTCACCGGGGCTCTGGGTGATCGGTTCGGGCAGAAGCGGATCTTCCTCGCAGGGATCGCTCTTTATGGCCTGGGCGCGGTCGTGATCGCTTTCGCACCAGGTTTCGCGCCGCTCATCGTCGGCCGGCTCCTGCAAGGCTTGGGCGGAGCGTTGATTTTGCCCAACGGCCTTTCCCTGCTGGGGCGGGCCTTTCCGGCTGACGAGAAGGCCCGCGCGGTCGGCATCTGGTACGCCGCTGCGCCGGTCGCTAACGCTGATCCAGCTCGTGATGATCCGGGGGGCGCAACTGCCGACGCTGGTGCCGGGCCCGGCCTTCATTTCTCTGCAGGTGCTGATTACGGTCGTCTCGCCGCTTGCCGGCATGCTCTGCCGCCGGTTTGGCCGGCGCTTGCCCTTGTTCGCCGGGGGCTCCGTGGTGGCCTTTGGCAGCGGCTGTCGCCGCAGTCTCCTGCGTTCTCGCCACGCTCTCGGTATTCATTATCGAGCCGTGGCCCCACGTCGAGTTCATTCCGCGAGACTGAGCCGTTCGGGATCCGTATCAGCAGGCCGAATACTGCACTTCATGGATCCTTTCCGTTCAAGCCGCCCGACTCCGGGCAAGGACTAAGGCGACGACTTGAGCGAATTTGTATCGATCGGCAGGCTGCGCAGGCGCTTGCCGGTGGCGGCGAAGATCGCATTAGTGACTGCGGCACTGACAACCGCCGTCGGAGCTTCACCAACGCCACCTGGAGCTTCCGCGTTCTTAATCAAATGCGTCTCCACCACCGGCACCTCGTCGATACGCATCGGCAGATAGGTGTCGAAATTGCTCTGCTCGACGCGTCCGTTCTTGAATGAGATCGACCCATGGAGCGCAGCGGTCAGCCCGAAAAGAGTTCCGCCCTGAACCTGTGCTTCGATCGTATCGGGATTGACGTACATGCCGCAATCAATCGCACAGACGATCCGCTTGACTTTGACAGAGCCATCGGTCGCCACTTCGACCTCGGCGACCTGCGACGCGTAGCTTCCGTAGGCGAATTGTACCGAAATCCCGCGGCCATGCCGTGCCGGAAGTGGTGATCCCCACGCGGCCTTTTCCGCAGCAAGCGACAGAACAGCAAGCGCTCGCGGATTATGGCCAAGCAATCCCTTCCGATAAGCGACGGAATCCTGCTTCGCCGCATGCGCGAGCTCGTCAATGAAGCTCTCGACCACAAAAACATTGTGAGTCGGTCCGACACCGCGCCACCAGGACGTCCGGACACCAGGGGGCTCGACCCGGACAAAATCGACGTGGATATTCGGCAGTGCATAGGGCGGCTCGGCCGCCGCTTCTACGGCATCGGGGTCCAAACCATCCTTGAAGTAAGGGGGATAATAGCGAGCCATGACTGAGGAGCCGGCGATCCGATGCGTCCAGGCAACCGGCTTGCCGGCAGCATCAAGCCCGGCCGACAGCCGATCGAGATAGTAAGGCCGATACATATCGTGCTGGATGTCTTCCTCGCGGCTCCAGATCACTTTCACCGGACCATCGACGTGCCTAGCGACCTTGACGGCCAGCACGGTGCCATCGGCTTCCAGCCTTCGGCCGAAGCCACCCCCAATCAGATGATTGTGAACTTTGATTGCATCCTTCGGCAAGCCGGTGAGTTCGGCCACCAGAGACTGCGTGATTGTAGGCGCCTGCGTCCCGACCCAAATGTCGCAACGATCCTTCCGCAGATGAACGGTGCAGTTCATCGGCTCCATCGCCGCATGGGCCAGGAAAGGAACCTGATAGATGGCGTCAACCCGTTGCGCTGCCTCCGCAAGCGCCTTCACTGCATCGCCATCGTTACGGGCGACTGCGCCCGGTTTCTTGGATTCCTCCTCCAATTGCTTGATGATATCGACGTTGTTGACCTTGGCATTCGGCCCGTCGTCCCATGAGATGTTAGCGGCCTCGAGCCCCTTCTTCGCCGCACCCGTGTGATCTGCCACCACGGCAACAGCCTCATCGATATTGATCACCTGACGTACACCTTTCACTGCCAGCGCGGCCTTTTCGTCCACCGTTTTCGCCTTGCCACCGAGCACAGGCGAATTGGCAACCGCCGCAACCCTCATACCGTGCAGTCGCGCATCGATGCCGTAGAGCGCGCGCCCATCGACCTTTATTGCTGAATCCAAGCGCTTGGCGCGCGTGCCAATCAGGGCGAAATCCTTCGGATCCTTCAATTTGACGTTGGCCGCAGGCGGCACAGGTAATTTGGCCGCGGCGTTCGCAAGCTCGCCGTAGCTCAGATGCTTCGAGCCTGACGCATCGAACACGACGCCATCCTTGGCATGGCAGGTGCTTGGATCGACATTCCAGCGCTTTGCGGCCGCCGCAATCAGTAGATTACGACCTACGGCCCCCGCCTGACGTAGCGGTGTCCAGAAGGCGCGGACAGAGGCGGAGCCACCTGTATTTTGAATGCCTATGATCGAGTTGGCGTAAAGCGCATGACTAGGCGGTGCATGCTGAACCTGAATCTGGTCAAGCTTCACTTCCAGTTCTTCGGCGAGAAGCATCGAGAGCGACGTGTAAACTCCCTGTCCCATCTCGGCCATTGGCATCATCAGGATCACGGCGCCGGTTGGATTGATACGAATAAATCCGTTCGGCGCGAAAGTACCCGCTATCTCGTTTTCGACCACTTGCGAAGCGGGAGCCGCGAAGACGGACTCTGTGCTTGCACCGGTCAGCGCAAAACCAAGCAGCAAACCTGTGCCCTGAAGAAAGGTGCGCCGCGACACCGATGCTTCATCAGCAATCTGCTCTCCCAGACTAAGCCCATCCATGATCTCAAACTCCCGAAGCGTGCTTGATCGCGGCGCGGATGCGGTGGTAGGTGCCGCATCGGCAGACATTGCCCGACATGGCCGCGTCGATCTCGTCATCCGTCGGATTCGGCTTGTCTTTCAGCAGCGCCGCCGCCGACATGATCTGGCCGGACTGGCAGTAGCCGCACTGCACGACCTCCAGCTCCAGCCACGCTCTCTGCATGGCCGCGCCTTGCGGCGTCTGGCCGATCGCTTCGATCGTGGTGACCGCGCCGTCGCCGACGCTGTCGACCGGCGTCTGGCAGGAGCGGACCGGCTGGCCGTCGAGATGCACGGTGCAGGCGCCGCACAGTGCCTGGCCGCAGCCGAACTTCGTCCCGGTCATGCCCAGTACGTCGCGCAGCAACCACAACAGCGGTGTGTCGCCGTCGACATCGACCTCATGGAGTGTGCCGTTGATCTTTAAAGTGAAAGCCATGGATGCCTCTCGGTGGCTAGGGGTGCATGGATCATGTGCATCTCCTTTGGGCCCCGACCATCGACTGCAGCCACTGCTTAGCCGCGCAGCATCTGATCGATAGTCGGCAGGCAAGCGCAGATTTACCTTGTCGTCGACGCCAAGCTGAATAGCGACTCCATCGCCGCGAGCTGCCGTAACGCACATATTTCAGGCGGGCTGTCGCACCGCCGTTCCTTGATTATTGTCAATAATGTACCGCCAGCATCCATCTGCGCCGCGGCGCACGATATCGCATGCCGTGCCTCCGAGGTGCACCTGTTCGCCGTCGGGACCCGTGCCATCAATTGACCAGTCCACGACGATCTGGGCGATATCGTCGGCAACGAACACATGGCGCACTTTAGCCACCAGCGGCACGCCGAGCCTGAGATCACGCTCGAGTCGGGCGGCGATCTCCGCGTGATCCGTGATGGTTCGCCCGTCATTCGCGATGAACACGGACTCCGGAGCATGCAAGGCCATCATGGCGCTGACCTTACCGGAGTTAAATCGCTCAACCAGCGACGGGATAACGTCTTCGGGTTCAGTAGGAAGCGGATAAGAGTCGGACATCAGGAATCTCCGGTGTATGTTGGTTGAATTGCGATCCATTGGGGATGGCGAAGCACGAAGGCCAACCGCTAATGGGAAGTGTCGCGCCACTGTGCGACCGATCATCCTTCGCCTGGAACGAGCTATCGGACAGAACGGATCGATCAAAGCGCTGGCTACGCCAGCCTCGATGCGAAATGGCTACGCCACATCAATTTCATCGAAATCGTCTCATGCGCTGTTTGTCTCTTTGCTGCTGTCGCACCCACTGCTCGCTCACGGACGAACGCGGATGACTGTCTTGCCGCTGCTTCGCTCGGTCGAGTTGAAGGTGGCAACAGCTTCGTCGAGGCTCGAAACGACGCCGATATTCGTCCGCAGTCGTCCGTCCCGCACCCGCTGGACGATCTCACTCAGTTGGGCGCGATCGGACTCGACAACGAAGTCGACCGTCCGGCCGTCGGCGGGGCGCGCCTCGGTCGGGCCGACGATGGACACTAGTGTTCCTCCGGCTCGTATCAGGCCTGCGGACCGCTTCTGGATGTCGCCGCCGATGACATCGAACACCAGATCGACGCGACCGACGTCTTTCAGTGCGTCGGTGTCGAGGTCGACGAACTCCTGCGCGCCGAAGTCGAGCGCCTTCTTGCGGTCGGCGGCGCGTCCGGTGCCGATGACGTAGGCGCCGACCTCTCGTGCGAGCTGCGTCACCATCGACCCGACCGCGCCGGCCGCACCATGCGCGATGACGCTCTGGCCTGCCCGAAGGCGGCCGTGCTCGAACAGTCCCTGCCATGCAGTCAGGCCCGAGATCGGCAGGCTCGCGCCCACCGTGAACTCGACGTCACCCGGCAACGGCGCCAGGTTGCGTGCCTCGACGGCGGCGTATTCGGCCAGGGTTCCGTCGCGAGTCCAGTCCGTGAGGCCGAACACCCGCTGTCCTATTGACAGCCCCGTCGTGCCATAGCCGAGGGCGATAACCACTCCGGCCAACTCGTGCCCGGGAATCGACGGTGTGCGGTCACGCTCGAGGCGATCGGTCCAGGTCGAAGGCCACGTCAACTCAGTCCCGACGAATCCCGAGGCATGAACGTGAACGACGACGTCGTTTATCGCAGGCTGAGGCTCGGGTCGTTCCGTCAGCTTCATCCCGGCCGTTCCGGCGGCCTGATCCATCACAACGATTGCCTTCATGTGAATTGTCTCCTTGGTCAGCTGTCTCTTTGATGGAAATGTTGCTGCGATCGAAGCCCACTCGAATTCTCATGACCGGGGCCATGGATAGTTGCCGAGAGCGAAGGTGGAGCAGCGTGCAACTGCTCCACGGATCTACGCGAGTGTCGCCACGGTGCCGGCGACCAGCGAGGCGCGACAGCCAGGCTGGCGGTCCTCGGTAATTTCATGAGAGGTCTCCTTTGCTGCTCGCGCATGGCACGGCGGCTCGGCGCAATAGCTTCAATCCTTGTCGAGGCGGACGAGCGTGTTGGGCCGGCCCGGTAGATCGAAAAATCGGATGCAGCGGACGAAATTGGAAATTCCCTTTGGACATGCATTCGATAGCGTGAGGTATCGTCGCCTAAAGCGTGTGCTCGCCGTCGCCGCCGACGTGACGATGGTGCGCTCGCCGGTGTTCAGCTGATGATCTGCTGTTATCGATTGCATAATCAAGAAACATGGTCGCCGCGGCGCGACGCGGCCTAGTCTCGCGGCAGTCTGTGGTCTCCACTGGCTGAGACGGTCGGCGTCAGTGACGGCCTGCATCGTCAACAACCGGATAATCCTTTGCCGTCTACAGAAAGAGGATCCAATGCCACGTATTGCTATTCCGAAACGCGAGGACGCGCCCGCGGAGTCCAAGCCGATCCTCGACAACGTCGACAAGATGCTTGGCTTCGTGCCCAACCTGCAGCGTCTCATGTCGATCAGCCCGAACGCACTTTTCGGCTGGGCTACGCTGATGGGATCGCTTGCGAAGACGCTGGACGTCAAGACGAGAGACGGGATCGCACTGGCGGTGTCGGAGGCCGATGGGTGCGACTACTGCGTGGCCGCGCACAGCTTTATCGCGAGCAACCTGGCCAAAATCCCGGCGGACGAAATCGAGCTGAACAGGGAGGGCCGCTCGCGCGATCCCAAGCGCCAGGCCGCGGTCGCCTTCGCAAAAGCGCTCATCGAGACGCACGGCAAAGTTTCCGACGCCCAGTTTGCGGCGGTCAGAGATGCGGGGTGGACAGACGCCAATATCGTCGAGATGATCGCACTTACTGCCCAGTTCCTGTTGACCAACTTCATGAACAATGCGGTGCAGACCCCGATCGATTTTCCAAGGTCAGTCCCGTGAAGGTAGCCCAACGCGAGGTCCCTCCTTTGGAGAGGAGCAGGGCTGGAGAATCAGGCGGTCCTCGCGGCCTGGTGGCAAGCGGATCTAGGAGCGCCCGAGGACTCGGACGGCGCGAGGGTGGTCGTCGACCGCATCCGACCGAGCGGCCTCACGAAGGAGCATGGCGACCTCGCGGCGATTGAGCAAGGTGTCGACGGCGCCGCCGGTCTTGTCAGCCGCCCGCATGCGCTCTTCGGCGAGCGGGATTCTTGCAGACGGCGAGGCGCGTTGGTGCAGCTCACCGCTGCCTCAGCGAAGCGCGGTTGGCCCGAAGCCGGGAGGCCGCCAGGCGCACCTCGCCGACGTGTGGAATCAATCATCAGGCGCGGTCGCCAGCGGACGGCGCCCTGGGCCCGCCCGGGCGCACGGTCACGAATGCCGCGCGCCGCGGGCCCCCGCCCCTAGGGGAACGTGAGGCCGAAAGCGGCCGGATCGGGCTGCTCGCCCTTCCGTGGGACCAAGAAGCGCTCCAACCCACCCGGCACGAAGCTGAGCAGCAGGGTCGCTTGGTCGCCGACCACCTGGATCGTATGCGGCACACCGCGGGGCAGGGCCGCGTAGGCGCCTGGCCCCACTTCGACACGGGTATTGCCGACCCGCGCGATTAGCTTCCCCTGCACCACGTAGAGCAACTCGTCCTCGCGCGAGTGGGTGTGCAGCGGCGGCTCCTCTCCGGCCCGCACCGTCCACATGACAGCGCCATATTCGCCTCCGGACTGGCTGCTCTCCACCTTCATCTCGACGCTCGAGCCGCCGCTCGAGGTTACCGTCTCGCCGCCGTGGGGCGGCGTGAGAACCGGCTGCTGGACAGACATTTTGTAGCCTCCTGATTGTTGGACCCTTGCTCGACTTCGCAGTAGCGGCGAAAGGCTGCCGCTCGCAACGTACCCAGAAGCATGGAATTACGCGCGGCGAATGAGAAATGACGTCACGCCATGAAGTCGATAGCTGCTCGTTATAACGACCGTTCGCCTTCCGCTTCGGGCTTGCGTGCACTCGACGTCGACTGCTCCAGGCAACTCGGTCAACATCCTGGCGGCCTCAGCTAGCTTCAGGACTTCGCGCTCACGCAGTTGGTCGATCGACTCAGCTACTCTTGAGTTCCGCCTCACACTGATCCGATCGTTGTTCTCCACTGCCTTGCGATCGATGCCCTGCTGGCGGTTCTGGCTCATCATGATGACCGAAGCGGCGTAGGCCGCGTGGAACGAAAGCGCGAGATTGAGAAGAATGAACGGATAGGCCTGAGCCCCTGATCGCGCCGACCAGGTTGCCCGCTATCCTGACGAATGGGATTGCGCTTTGGACGATGATGAAGCTCCATGATCCCATCTTGTCCTGGAAGCCCAAGCGCTTCATCTTCGCGCACGGCCGTTGGCACGACGCAAACGGCACCACTGAGCCGCGCAACGCATTTAGGTGACGTTTGAAGTAGCCGCAGTGAACACAGACGCTGCCCGGGATGCTAGACATATTACACGATTTCAAGCCGTGCGAACGACGCCGGACCAGTCGCGAAGTCGCGTGATTTTGACGAAGGCGTCCAGCGCCGGTGAGTAGCGGCGCCCCTGCACAGCCAGCAGCCGCACCTCCCGCGAAACCGGTTCACCTTCGAGCGGAACGGTCTTGAGCGTCGGAAGTCGCGGCATGTGCTCGGGCGCGAGTATCACGCCGAAACCAGCGGCGGCCATGTGCTGCAGGTGTAGGTCGTGACCGCTGCAGTGCCCGATGTGCGGCGGTTCCTCGGGGAAGTATGAGCGCTGGATCTTCGGGGCGACGTCGCATCCGGCGCGTTCCAGCAAGACGGTCTCACGGAGGTCGTCGATGCCGATCGAGTGACGGTTTGCGAGGCGGTGCGTCGGCGCGAGAACGGCGACGTAGCGCTCCTCGAACAGCAACCAGTCGTCGATGCGGGCGGGCATATCCTGCACGTCCCCGACCAATGCGGCGTTGATCTCCCCCTCAAGCAAGAGGTCGACGAGCTTCGCTGCTGCGTCCTCGCGCAGCTCGACGTGAAGTCCAGGGACGGACTTTGTGATCTCTGCGATCGGATCGAGGACGAGCGACGCCGAGATGGAGGGGGCTAGGCCGATCTTTAGTGGCGCGACCTCCTTGCGTTGGAACTCCCGAGCTCTGCGACGCACCGCCTCCGCCGAGGCCAGCGTGCGGTTCAGCATCGGAAGAACTTCCTTTCCAAGGTCGGTGAGGTGCGTCAGCTCACGTTCGCGGTAGATCAACTGGCCGCCGAGCTCCTGTTCGAGCCTCTGCACGCCCTTGGTCAGGGCAGGTTGAGTGACATTGCACTGGTCGGCGGCGCGGGTGAAGTTGAGTGTGGACGCGACGGCGAGAAAGTAGCGAACTTGATGAAGCTCCATGGGTTGCTCTGTTCTCCGTCAAGTTGCCTCTGTCCAGGCTCACGAACCAGCGTTCCCGTTCGCACTCGGGATTTGGTGGTCGTCCACCAAGAGGGGAGGTGACCTTGGTGACTGTCAACGGCTGCATTTTGATGGCATGGGGCACTGCGGTCGATTGTGCAGAGGTACTGCAAAGTTAGCTTATCGCTGCCTGTGCTAAGCGATCGCTTATGAGGCGAGGGCGTAAATCTTGCACCCCGAAACTGTAGCCGGATGGGTGCCTAAGAGAGGTTCAGCGACGCAGCACCATGCAGTAGATGCAATTTGCTAGAAGATGGCTCGCCCTCGCGCGAAACAGTGAGGCGCGCCTTTAAGGTTCAGAAGGTCTGGGCCTGCTGTAACGTTGTATTGAGTAGGTCAGCCATTCGGCTGAGCTCGGGAAGCGAACGTGCCTTCATCTTACGCATCAGGTTCACGCGATGTACCTTCACCGTGGATTCGGAGATACCGATATCGCTGGCAATCTGTTTGTTCAGACGACCGGTTACGACCCGGAGCATGACTTCTCGCTCGCGAGGGCTGAGCGTGCCGAAACGCTCCTTGAGCGCAGCCAATGCCCTATCATTCTCTCGACGGGCACGATCGCGTGCGAGGCCGGTCTCGATGGCATCAAGCAGATCCTGATCACGGAATGGCTTTGTAAGGAACTCTATCGCGCCGCCCTTCATCGCCTGCACCGTCATCGGCACGTCGGCGTGCGCTGTGATGAAAATGATTGGCACTTGACTGTTTGCGGCGACAAGTTCGCGCTGAAGCTCAAGACCACTTCGCCCAGGCATTCTTACGTCAAGCACCAGGCAAGTAGGACCGTCTGGCGAATCAGCCTTGAGAAAATCGGGAACAGAGGAAAATTGCCGGACATCTAACCCGACCGTCCGCAACAGCCGAGCGACGGAGTCGCGAAACTCGGGATCGTCATCGATAATCAAGACGCTGGGATTTGCCTCACCCATTCTCGGTATCCTGCGTCGGGGGAGCGCATTTTTCCCTAACCCGGCGTCACCCTACGCGCAATCCGTCGAGATGAATAGCATCTTTTGCCTAAGCGGATGGCCGGAGGCCTAAGCCATCGCTTAGGAACGCCGACATTGCGTTATGGAGCAATGTCGCTGACAGTGCGATGAATGCTGCGCCCCGCCAGCATGGTGAAGGTGCCCGGAAGCAGCGATGGCGAACCGTACATTGATATCTATCATTGACGATGATCAGCCCTATCGTGAGTCAATGCGAAAACTCATAATGTTGTTGGGCTACGCGGTCGAAGCGTTTCCGTCAGCAGCTGATTTCCTGGCATCGCGTCACTTGCCTGAAACCGCCTGCTTGGTCGCTGACGTTAACATGCCCGGAATGACCGGAGTCGAGCTGCACAGGCATTTGGTCGATGCAGGGTACGCGATCCCGACGATCCTCGTTACCGCCTACCCCGATGAGGTCGTGAGGGATCGAGCTTTAAAGGACGGGGTCGTCTGCTACCTCAGCAAGCCAGTGGACGACGATCATCTCGAGCGATGTCTGCGCTCGGCTCTGCGGCCGGGTACGCCGGTTGAAGACAATTCATGAACCGTTGTCTGCTGGCAGGGTAAACTGAAATGCGGCGCCGCGAGGTTCGTTCGGTTCCGCCCACAACTTGCCCCCATGTGCGTGGATGATGGAGCGGCATATCGACAACCCCATCCCTGTTCCGCCGGACTTCGTGGTATAAAAGGCGTCAAAGACTCGATCGAGATGCTCCATGTCAATGCCCGGTCCCGAGTCGCGTACGGCTACGAGAGCGCCTCTCTGATCCTGCTCGGTGCAGATCAACAGCTCCCTTGCCCCCGCCTCAACCGAGCCCATGGCCTCCGCCGCGTTCAGAATTAAGTTCAGCAGGACCTGTTGCAGCTGAACGCAATCCCCCATAACCGGAAGCAGTCCATCCGCAAGCCGGGTTCGGACTGAAACGCCATTCTTGTGGATCAGGCTTTGCGCCAGCAAGATCACTTCGTTAGTAGCTGAGTTAAGATCAAAACGCTCCCTTCGCAGAGGCGCCTTTTTGATGTGATCACGCATCCGTCCCACGATATCCTTGGCCCGGTCCGCGTCCCTGACAACGCAAGCGAGCGCTTCCCTGGTCTCATCCAGATTTGGCGGGTTCTTTTCCAAAAAGCGCATCCCTGCACGGGCGTTGTTACGAGCGGTAGCGATCGGATGCAGAATTTCGTGAGACAGCGAGGCGGCCAATTCTCCCATCATGTTCACGCGGTTCATGTGGGCGAAATCCAACTCGAGCTGGCGCAGCATTTCGCGCTCGTCCTGTGCCTGCCTTCGTTCCGTCACATCAACGGTTGTGGTGATAACCTCGGCCAGCGTGCCGCCAGGGGAGAAAACGTGATAGCTCGTTCCTTCGACCCATTTGACTGTTCCATCAGGCATAAGGAGCCTGAACTCGTCGATGAAATCTCGTTTTTGGTGCACGGCCTCCTGAATCGTCGCCCACACCCGGTCGCGGTCCTCTGGGTGAATGCGTTCCCACATACTTTGGCGGCTTGGAAGGCCCTGCAGCGGATCAAACCCCCAGATCCGGTAACTCTCGTCCGACCAATAGAGGTATTGCATCGTTGTCGCGTTGTAGATCCAATTGCCGGTGCGGCTGAGTCTCTGTGCTTGGCTAAGCGCTTCCTCGACGCGCTTGCGCTCTGTCAAATCGAGCACGAATGCAACGCCTTCGTCGCCTCCTTCTTTGAGCAGGGCGGCGCCAATAAGCACAGGAACGCGGCTACCGTCCTTCCGAATATACTCTTTCTCGAAGGGGCGAACTATCCCGGTTGAGTTCAGTTCTGCCTGAGTCAGCCTGTCGCGCTCGCGCCATTCTGGCGGAGACAACTCGGGCCAGCGCACGCGGCCCGAAACCAAGTCCGCACGGTCATACCCTAACATACGTAGAAACGCATCATTGGCTTCAAGAATTCGACCTTCGCGGTCGGCTATCAAGATCCCAATGATGTTGGCGTCGACCAGGCGCCGAATCTTCGCTTCGCGATCTGCGACGTCGCGGTAAAGCCGTGAATTTTCGAGCGAGATTGCCGCCTGCGACGCAAGCACCTTCAACACGGTGACGCGGTCAGGTGTGAAAACGTGGGCCGTCAGGGTGTTTTCGAGGTAGAGCACGCCGGCCAGTCTGCCCTGTTTGAGCAACGGCAGGCAGAGAATTGAACGGGCGCGATGCTGATGAATGTACTTATCGGCAGAAAACGGATTTGCGGTTGCGGCGTCGTTGAGAAGAACGCTCTCTCTCGTCCGGATCACGTAGTGTAGGATGGACTCCGGCAGATCTGCAGCGGTTACACTTGTTTGTCGCTGGCCGACAGTCACTGTATTATTGCTGGTCTTGGCTTCCGCCTCAACCCGGTACCCATCACCTGCCGCAAGGATCAACAGACCTCGCCCGGCACCAGCGTGCTCAATCGCTGTGCGCATCAGCGAGTCGATTAATTTTTCCAGAACGATCTCGCTCGACACGGCTTGCGAGACTTTGATAACAGTACGTAGATCTAGCTGTTCGACGGGTGTCCTGATCGTGCTTGTGGGGCCCGCAACCGGCTTTTCCTCCCTGAGGTGCGGATACGACTCGACGAGCTGGCGTACCTTGCCATCGGCTCCCCAACGGATGTATGCGTACAGCGCGTCCTGCAGATAGGCATGTGCGATCTTCTTGAACCCGCGCGCGGCATAAAAGCGTGACGCGACTTCGTTGGCGAGTGCCTCGTTGTGGACTAAGCCGTGCGCGTTTGCCGAGTGGATGGCGCGCTCGTAAAGTTGTTCGGCATCCAGCGTGCGGCCTTCGATCCGGGCGATCTCCGCGCCCACGAGTGCGGCGCGGTTCTCGAAGGTTTCCGGGCAAGCAGTCGCCCAGACCTCGAGCTGACGGTGGTGCGCGGCCAGTGCGCTGACATGCTCCTGCCATTCGCCGGTCGCCGCGGGCTCGCAGGATGCGGCTCTGGAGAGCGCGCTGTAAAAGTGATATTCCGCGCATTCGAAAAAAGACGCCGACGTCGGCTGTAACTGTTGCGCCCTCAATGAGGCCTCGAGGGCACCCGCATAGTCGCCGGCAAAGAAGCGTGCCTGTAACTTGCGGGTCCAATACGAACCTTCGGCCAACGCCAGATCCGGGTTCTTGCAGAAACGAGACTCCAGCAGGAGTTCGTCAAACTGCCCATCGTCAAAGCGACCAAAAATCGGCGTCAAGCCGCGGAGTGTCCGGATCAGCCCAAGCTGGCCGGCGATGGAGTCAATTGCGAAACCGAACCGCATGTGCCGCGCGAACGCGAGACCATGCTCGACCTCGATTTGCACTTTATCGAGTGGATCGCCCGCTGCGAGAAGATACGTGTTCAGGTGCGTGTAATAGTACGCCGCAAAAGTGAGGTCTCCGATCTGGTTTGCTGTCTCAAAAGCCCGCTGTAGCAGATCACGACCTTCCCGAACATGTCCCGTCCAGAACATGAGCAAATATGCAAAGTTCAAATAGGTTCTGGCCCGAAAGCGTTTGAGCCCGCGCTGTTCGACCAGCTGATAGCCGAGACGGCCGAATCGAAGTCCCGCCTGGTAGTCGCCGAATTCCGGTCCAGCAACCCTGCCAAGCACTGCATAGGCGTAGCACGAGCCGTCACAATTGCCGCCCTCGAGGCTGAGATTGACTGCTCGACAGATTACCATCGAACGCAACTTCGCATCAGTATAGTGGGCGGGCGGCCCGAGCTTCGTCAGGACATCGAGGGTCGCGAGCGATGCGGCATCACTCATCAAAGGCAGATCAACGAGGCTTTCGATCGTGCGGGAGCCGAGTTGGGACCAGATCCGCTCATACTCGCGCCGAGCCTCGTTTTCCTTCGGGTGCGGCGACCAGTCGATGCCCAGGTGGCGGAGATAGTCGAGACCGACTGCGATCGCGCGGCTGCCCTGGTCCAGGGTTGTGTAAAGATCCACCTGCAGGCACGTGACGCGCGCTCGTTCGATTGTCGTTGCGGCACGCTCGGCCAGCCTCGCCAGTCGCTGCTCGGCTTCCGCCAGCGCACCAGTGAGGAACTCGCATTCGGCCCGGTGCAGCTCCAGCTGAAAGATCAGGTCGCGCTGGCGCTCCCAAGAATCCCTTGGCAGCAGCGCCGCGCCGGAGATCAAATAATTCAGCGCCGAAGCATACGCTGTCGAGATCTTCGCGCGTCTGCCTGCAATGAAATTCAACTCTGCGACACGCTCAAGCTCCTCAATTGACGTTATCAGATGCGAGCCGCGGTTGAGCTGATTGACGATTTCAAAGATTGCTTCCTCCAGCTTTTCTGGAGGGGTCCGCGCTAAGAGCAGCATCCCGATTCGGAGATGGGCTTCGGCCCGCGATTCCTGCGGGATCAAGGAGTAGGCGGCTTCCTGGCCACGGTCGTGAAGAAACTTGTAGGAATCTTCTGAACGAAAGATCAGCCCTGCTTGCACCGCTTCCCAAAGCTGGCCATGCATCTCCTCCTCGGAGTTCTGGCAAACGATGCGCAATATGGTGAACCCCGCGTCGTTGCCCAGGCAGGCGAGCTTTTGCAATGCGATCCGGGCTTCGGCGGACAGGCGGTTCAGTTTCCCCACCATAAGGTCCACCACATTGTCGGTGTAACCTTTGGCGCGAATGCGATTCAGGTCCCAGCGCCATCGCGCCTCGCCATAGTCGAAAGTGAGCAATGCTTCGTCGGCGAGCGCAGAAATGAACTGAATAGCGAAAAGCGGATTGCCGGTTGTCTTCTGGTGAATCAGCCGTGCCAGCGGCGTGATTCTCTCTGGTTCGCCGTGAACAGAATCAGCGATTAGCTGTCCCAAGTCTTCACAGGTTAGAGGAGCCAATACGATGTCTTGCAGTATCGCTCCGGCTTGGCGCATCGCTTCGAGCTTGCGCATCAGCGGGTGGTTGGGATTGACTTCGTTATCGCGGTAAGCGCCAATCAACAACAGGTTCTGCACATCCGGCCGCGTCAACAGATCCTCAAGCAAATCGAGCGTTGCTGAATCGAGCCATTGGAGATCGTCGAGGAACAGGGCAAGCGGATGTTCCGGCCGTGCGAATACGCCGATGAATCGCCGGAACACCAGCTGAAAGCGGCCCTGCGCATCCTGGGGCGGCAGCTCGATGACCGGCGGCTGTTCGCCGATGATGTGCTTTAATTCCGGGACGAGATCAACAATGAGCTGACCGTTCGGTTCGAGCGCCTCGAGCAACGCCTCCCGCCATTGCCGCAGCTCCGCTTCGGTCCTGCTTAAAAGCGGGCGGATCAGGTTCTGAAGGGCCTGCCCAAGGGTGACGTAGGGGATATCGCGCTTGTACTGGTCAAACTTGCCCGATGCAAAAAGACCGCGGGGCAGCACAAGTGACTTTTGAAGCTCGTTGACGACCGCGGACTTGCCTATGCCGGAGTATCCGGAAACCAACACCAGCTCCGGCCTGCCGCCGGCAACGATACGGTCGAAGGAGGCAAGCAGGGTATCAATCTCGGCTGTCCGACCATACAATTTCTCGGGGATCAGCAGGCGGTCCGGAGTGTCGTGTTCTCCGGGCGGGAATTCGTCGATATCGCCTCGGGTTTCCCATTCAGCAAGGCAACGCCGTAGATCGCTCTCGGCGCCAGCGGCTGTCTGGTAACGCTCCTCAGGAGTCTTGGCGAGCAGCTTCATGATGATCGCAGAGACGGACCCTGGAAGGGATTTTAAGCGCTCGCTGGGTGGCGCCGGTGATCTTGCAATATGACAGTGCACCCATTCCATCGGATCGGCCGCCATGAAGGGCAGAGCGCCCGTGAGCATTTGGTACAGGGTGATGCCGAGGGCGTAGAGATCGCTGCGGGCGTCGACCGAGCGGTTCATCCGCCCGGTTTGTTCGGGCGCCATGTAGGCAAGCGTACCGGCGATGGTCTCGGGCGGCTCGGGCGCCTGGCGCTCGCGGGACAGGCGCGATGCGATGCCAAACCCTGTGAGCCGCACGTGTCCATCCGTGCAGTTCAGCAGAATGTTAGCCGGCTTGATGTCTTTGTGGATGAGGCCGCGCTCATGAAGTTTACCCAGAGCCGAGGTAACGGCAATGGCCAAATGTAAGAAGCGCCCTACCTCCATGGGCTCACCGAGCAAACGGTCAAGTGGCTCGCCGCCCAGATCATCGAGCACCAGCACGGCCCGACCGGCGTCGCGCATGAGGCCCAGCGGCTGTGCCGCCCATGCGCTGTCGAGCTCATCTTTCAGCTCGTATTCGTGTGTGAGGCGATCGAGTCTTGACCGGGTTGGGTGGTCGGCGGCGGGCGCAACAAGCAGCACGGCGAGGCGGTTGCCATTGTCGTCTAGTCGCCAGCCACGGCTGAACACCCGCTCGGCGTCCTCCCACAACACCTCAGAGTTACCGTCCAAGTATGCGACGTTCAGCGACTGCTGCGCCATCTGTCAGACCCCGGCGTCGGCTTTGCTTGAAGTCAGCTGATCACGCCCGTAGTACGCCACACGCGCAGCCTCTCTCCAGTATAGAGAAATCGTACTCCATGGTCCGAGAAATGCCAGCCGTCCCTTGGCCTTGCCGGATACGGCGGACGCGGATCCCTCTCTTCAAAGTAGCAATTCTGAGCGATTTACCCGGCAAACAAGGCTCTTCGACACTTCAGGCATCGGACGGATCATCAGATCGGTCGCCCGGACACGGACCATGCAGTCCTATTTCGCGAACGCTTGGGCTCAGGAGAGTTGGCGCGATTGTCGTGGTTCAGGTTTGGCGGAATTTCCCTGTTCAGCAAGAGCCTGTGCTGCGATGACGACTTCGAGGCGATTGCGCGTTTCCCGCACGCAAACTGGCATTCCCCGCACGGCCCGCGCCCGGTCGTGATCTGGTGCTCGAACGATTACCTTGGCATGGGCCAGCATCCGAAGGTGATCGGCGCCATGGTTGAAACCGCCACCCGCATGGGCGCTGGCGCGGGCGGCACCCGCAACATTTCCGGCACCAACCACCCGCTGGTCGAGCTGGAGCGCGAACTCGCCGACCTGCACGGCAAGGAAGCGGCGCTGGTCTTTACCTCGGGGTACGTGTCCAACGAGACCGGCATCCCCACCATCGCCAAGCTGCTTCCAAACTGCGTGATCCTGTCGGACGTCTGGAACCACAATTCGATGATCGAGGGAGTGCGGCGTGCCGGGGTAGAGAAGAAGATCTGGCGTCACAACGACGTCGGTCACCTCGAAGAATTGCTGGCGGCAGAGCCACTCGAGCGGCCGAAGCTGATCGTATTCGAGGCCCTTTACTCGATGGACGGCGACATAGCGCCGGTGAGCCGCATCTGCGACCTCGCGGAGCGCTACGGCGCGATGACCTATATCGACGAGGTCCATTCCGCAGGGATGTACGGTCCGGCCGGCGCCGGCATCGCCGCGCGGGAAGGGGCCTTGCACCGCATCGACGTGGTCGAGGGCACGCTGGCGAAGGCCTTCGGATGTCTGGGCGGCTATATCGCGGGCAACGCCGACGTCATCGATGCCGTGCGTTCTTACGCGCCAGGATTCATCTTCACCACCGCACTGCCGCCGGCAGTCTGCGCCGCCGCCACAGCGGCGATCCGGCATCTCAAGACTTCGCAATGGGAGCGGGACCGCCATCAGGAACGGGCGGCGCGGGTAAAGGCAGTGCTCAACGCAGCAGGCTTGCCGACGATGCCCAGTGAGACGCATATCGTGCCTGTCATGGTGGGTGATCCGGAGAGGTGCAGGGAGGCGAGCGATCTCGTGCTTGCTGAACACGGCATCTATGTCCAGCCGATCAACTATCCGACCGTTCCACGCGGCACCGAACGGCTACGCATTACACCGACGCCCTATGATGATGACGCACTGATCGACGAACTCGCTGAAGCGCTGGTCGATGTATGGGAGCGGCTCGGGTTGCCGCTGCGATACCGGGTGTTAGCGGCGGAGTGAACGCATCACACGGGGCAGCGGCTTCCGCCGGGATCAGCTGACGTTGTCCGGTCGTTTCTTGCTGAATGAGCTACCCAGTGGAGTTCCGATCGGGGCTTCGTCCCACATTTGCGGCACCGGTGCCGTGGCAGCACTTCTGTTGAGTGAGCGCGTAGAAGGCCCCATGGCCTGCCCATAGACGCTATTGAATTGACGCCGCTATTGGTGACTTCGAGGTCCTCGTGCATTCCCTCGCTGATCAGCCGGCTGACAACGAGACCAAGTGTGCGCGGCGGAATGATGCCATCGGTGGTGGGGATGCTTCCATTGGTCAGATGGATTCGCGAGGCGTAGTGCGCAATCGCACCTCCATTGAGGAGTTCCCAAGGCTCGCCGTTCGCGTAGATGCTCCAGCTGCTGATGACCCTAACCTGGTGCGGGCCAACCTGGACCTTGAAAGGCATCGCGGATCTCCGCGGTTCTGGTCGGGACGAACGGGTCCTCGGTCCTGCGGTCTTGAGGAGGAGAAAAATCACCCGGCTCGGTTAAAATAGGTGGATTGCGAGCGAACGCGAGGCCTCCGTTGAACGGGCCAAACCAAAGATCTTTCTTCAAGCCGGTCGCGAGGGGCCTTTCGTCGGCCGGCCATTACCCGCCGAATACGGAAAGGGCTGCTAAGACATTGAAGTTGCTGGAGGGGCGTCTTGGCCTTTCTTTCCAAATGCGCCTTGGTTCCTTGAACAATCAAGCTGATTTTTTTCATTTCGCAGACGCCGATTAGCCACCAGCGCGCCGGCGAGAGCCGTCCAGCCGGTCTGATGCGAGGCGCCGAGGCCCTTGCCAGTATCGCCGTGAAAATACTCGTAGAAGAGCAATAAATCGCACCACGCCCCGCCGCGCTGAAAGCGGGGATTTAATCCGAGCGCTGGTCGCTGACCCTCTGCGTTCCGGAGGAACAATCCGAGTAGTCGGCGCTCGAGTTCTACGGCCACTTGCTCGAGGCTCGCCTGCCTGCCTGATCCTGTCGGCAATTCAACGGTGAAGTCTTTCCCAAAATTGGCATGCAAATGTCGCAGCGACTCGATTGCGAGAAAATTGAGTGGAAACCAGATCGGTCCGCGCCAGTTCGAATTGCCGCCGAACAGTCCGGTCCGAGATTCGCCCGGCTCATAGTCGAGACGAGCGATATGTCCGTCCATGTCGACAATGAGGGGATGTTCGCGGTGGTAACGCGACAGCGATCGCAGCCCGTAAGGCGACAGAAATTCCGACTCGTCGAGCATACGCGCGAGAATCTGTTTCATGCGCGACTTGCCCACCAGCGAGATCAGCCGAGGGAGTTCATTGCTCGGCGGCATGTGCAGGAATTCGGCAAGACCCGGCTTGTTCTCGATGTACCAGCGCGCGCGCTTGCGGAACATTGGCAGTCGTTCCCACAGCGCGGCATCGAGCTGTACCGCCGCAAAGATTGGCAGCAGTCCAACCATGGAACGCGCGCGCACCGTGAAAGTCGAGCCGTCGCGCTTGCGAAGCCGATCGTAGAAAAAGCCGTCTTGGTCGTCCCAGAGCTTGCTCATGGCGGCGGCGATCAGAGCGAAATGCTCGAAGAACTTTACCGCGAGATCTTCGTAGCTGGGCTGATGGTTGGCAAGCAGCAGAGCCATCTCCAGCATGTTGAGACAGAACTTGGCCATCCATGCCGTGCCATCCGACTGCTCAAGTACATCGCCGTCGGGGAGCATCTGCGAGCGGTCGAACGGGCCGATATTGTCAAGCCCGAGAAAGCCGCCCTGGAAGACGTTGTCGCCAAATGCGTCTTCTCGATTTACCCACCAGGTGAAGTTGATCAGGAGCTTTTGAAAAGCGCGAGCCAGAAAATCGAAATCGGTGCCGCCATCGATCCGGAATACCGCGAGCGTGGCCCATGCTTGAACTGGCGGATTCACGTCTCCGAAATTCCATTCATAAGCCGGCAACTGGCCGTTCGGGTGCATGTACCATTCGCGCGCCAGCAGCAGCATTTGATGCTTGGCCGCCGAAGGATCGATGTGCGCCAGCACCACGCAATGGAAGGCGAGGTCCCATGAGGCATACCATGGATATTCCCATGTGTCGGGCATGGCGATGATGTCGTGGTTGTTGAGATGGCGCCAGTTGGTGTTGCGACCGGACGTACGTGCCTCGGGCGGACGTATGATGTCGCCGTCGAGCCAGCGCGCGACGTCGTAATGGTAGAACTGCTGGCTCCACAGCATTCCAGCGAACGCCTGCCGCATCGCTGCGGCCTCATCCTCACTCGCGCCGTCGGGGCGCAGCGCTGTGTAGTACTCGTCAGCTTCGCGGCTCCGGTCGGCGTGGATCCGCTCGAAGTCTGCCCCGAGGTTCGCAGTCTGGCCGCCTCCATCACGCGCGAGGCGAAGCCTGAGCTCGACGGTCTCGCCGGCAGCGACTTTGAGGCGATACCAGCAGGCCATTTTTGTACCCTGCCTCGCCGGATTTACTGTCGCCGCACCGTGAACGACGTGGTCGTTGATGCCATCCTTCGGATAGGGCGTCTGCTCAGACGTGATGCCATACAGATACCGGGCATTGGTTTCGTTTTCACAGAACAGCAGGGGCGGTAGCCTTCCGGCTGGATCCGCCCCGGCAGTGAAGCGCCAGCGGCCCAGCAGTTCTTCTTCAGCGATCGCGCCAACGTTGCCGGTTTCAGCAGTCGCCTTGATTATCGGCCGCGAGACACCAGCCTCCCAGGACCATCGGTTGCGGAACCACAGTGTCGGAAGCACGTGAAGCTCGGCCGGATCGGGTCCTGCGTTACGAACGCTGATGCGCATGCAAACGTCATGAGGTGATGCTTTGGCGTAGTCCGCCGTGATCTGCCAGTAACGATCCCCTTCGAAAACACCTGTATCCATTAGTTCAAATTCGGGCTCGTCCTTGTTGCGCCTTGCGTTCTCCTGTCGAAGCAATGCGTAGGGAAACTCCTCGTGGGGATAGTGGTAGCGCCAACGAAGCCACGAACTGGTCGGTGTCGCGTCGATGTGCCACCAGTACTCTTTGGCGTCTTCGCCGTGATTTCCTTCTGGACCACTGAGACCGAAGATACGCTCCTTCAGGAAGGGGTCACGTCCATTCCAAAAGGCGAGAGCAAAACACAGGCGCTGCGCTCGATCGCAAAGGCCGGCAAGACCGTCCTCGTTCCACCGATAGGCGCGCGAGCGTGCGTGTTCGTAAGGGAAGTATTTCCAGACTTGTCCATCGGCACTGTAGTCCTCGCGCACCGTCCCCCAAGCCCGCTCACTGATGTAAGGCCCAATCTCTTTCCAGTCGCCGGGAATATCGGGCGAGGAGTCGGCAAGCCTAGCATGCTCAGCCGAGTGGGGTGAAACGGTTTGCCCGACAGCGTCCATGCTATGCGGCTTTCGAGGGCTGCAACAGCGCCTTGACCGCGGCGATGATATGATCGACGGTGAATCCGAACTCCTGCTGCAAGGCCTTCAGTGGAGCGGAAGCGCCAAAAGTGTGCATGCCAATGACACGGCCAGTCCTCCCGACGTACCGCTCCCAGCCGAACGTTGACGCCTGCTCGATTGCAAGACGTGCCGTGACTTCTGGTGGCAAGACGGCATCGCGGTATTCCTGGGTCTCGCGTTCGAAGACATCCCAGGACGGCATCGAGACCACGCGCGAGCAGATACCATCCAAGGTAAGTCTCTCGTGAGCGTCGGCCGCGAGGCTCAACTCACTGCCGGTGGCAATCAAGATTATGTCCAGCTTCCCCTCAGGGGGCTCGGCAAGCACATAGGCGCCTCGCGCGGTCCCGGATGCGGATGCGTACTTGCTGCGATCGAGGGTTGGTAACGGCTGACGAGACAGCGCCAACAAGGCCGGCCGATGACGAAGCTGCATGACGTAGCGATAGGCCTCGACGACTTCGCTGGCGTCACCCGGCCGGAACAGCGTCAGACCCGGTATTGCCCGCATCGAGGCGAGATGCTCGACCGGTTGATGCGTTGGGCCGTCTTCGCCATCGCCCATGGCATCATGGGTAAAAACAACGACCACCGGTAGCTCCATCAGCGCGGCCAGTCGTATCGCAGGCCGGGCGTAGTCGCTGAAAATCAGGAAGGTCGCGCCGAACGGCCGTAGTTTCGATAGCGCCAGACCGTTCAGGATTGCAGCCATCGCGTGTTCGCGGATGCCGAAATGCAAATTCCTGCCGCCCGGTGTGGTGGGCTCAACATCGCCTGCGCCTTCAAACGTCAGCAGCGTCTTGGTCGATGGACCCAGATCGGCCGAACCGCCGATCAACCAGGGCACGTTCTGCGCCAGAACGTTCAGGACCTTTCCCGACGCCTCACGACCCGCGACGCCCTTCGAATCTGCTGGGAATGACGGCAGGTTACGGTCCCAGCCTGCCGGAAGTTTGCGCTGCTGCATCTGGTCGATCTCGGTCGCCAGCGCCGCATATTTCGAGCGGTAGTCGGCGAACAGATCCTGCCATTTGCGGTGGGCTTCAGCACCTCGGACACCGACGCCGGTGGCAAAGTGGTCGAGAACGCCGTCAGGTACCAGAAAATTCGAGTCTTCGGGCCAACCATAGGCGCGCTTGGTTAGCTTGACCTCTTCAACGCCGAGCGGCTCGCCATGCGCCGCGGCCGTATCGTGGCGGTGTGGCGAGCCGTATCCAATATGGCTGTCGAGTATCACCAGCGTCGGCCGGCCGTTCGTGTCCCGAAACTTTGCCAACGCCCGTTCAATGCCGGCGATGTCGTTGGCATCACCGACGTGAAGGACATTCCAGCCATAGCCGCTGAAACGAACGGCGACATCTTCGGTGAACGCCAGCCGCGTGCTGCCTTCTATCGTGATGTGGTTGTTGTCATAGATCCAGCACAGATTGTCGAGGCCAAGGTGGCCGGCGAGCGACGCCGCTTCAGAGCCAACGCCCTCCATCAGGCATCCGTCTCCACACACGGCATAGATGTCGTATTCGAAGATGGCAAAATCCGGCTTATTGTACCGCGCAGCGAGCCAGCGCTGCGCGATGGCCATACCGACGCTGGTCGCAATGCCTTGTCCGAGCGGGCCGGTGGTTGTCTCCACACCGGACACCAGATGGTATTCGGGATGCCCTGGCGCGTGACTCCCAAGCTGGCGAAAGCGCCGGATATCGTCGAGGGTCACAGCAGGCCTGCCCAACGTCTCGTACTCGGCATTCACGGCCTGCGTGCGGGTAAGATAAAGCACGGACCAGAGCAGCATCGACGCGTGGCCATTCGACAGCACGAAGCGGTCGCGGCCGGGCCAGATCGGATCTTGTGGATCGAAGCGCATCACTCGGTTCCAGAGCGTATAGACAAGCGGCGCGAGCGCCATCGGTGTGCCGGGATGGCCGGAGTTCGCGGCTTGGACCGCGTCGATCGACAGTGTGCGAATGGTGTTGATTGCGAGCTGATCGAGTTCGGCGTCTGTCATGGCGGATATCCTCCTGCGGGTGTCGACTGCAATACCCGCCGCCTGCGCGCGGTAGCTGCTGCGCGTGCATCCTCGGCAATGAAGGTTGCCGCGCGCATCCAGCAACCAAGTCGGAATCGATGAACAGATCGATCTACATGCCTCTCCCTGGGTTACGTCACCGTCGGATTGACCCAGCCGCAGGGCGGCGTGACATTTTTGTCCACTTCGCGGGGCCCCCAACTCCCGGCGTCATATTCGTAGACAGGTGTTGTCTCCTTCAAAACCGGATCGACGATCCTCCAGGCTTCTTCGACGTAGTCCTGCCGTGCAAAGAGCGTGCGGTCGCCATTCATCGCATCGCCAAGTACACGTTCATATGCGTCCATTTCGTTTGCGCCGGGGCGGTGGCTGGCCAGCAATTCAGATTGCTCCCCGACCTCTCGATCATCCTCGTCCATCACCGTCGTGCCGAGGGCAATGGTCACCTCGGGATTGATACGAAACCGCAAATAATTAGGTACTGCGACGCAATGGGGAAAGATCCGCGGCGCCTCACGAAGGCGTACGATCACCTCCGTGCAAGTCACAGGAAGCGATTTTCCGGCACGGATGTAAAATGGCACTCCCTGCCAGCGCCAGGAGTCGATCTCTAGTCGCAGCGCAGCGAACGTCTCCACTTGCGAGCCCGGAGCAACGCCCGGCTCCTGCCGGTAGCCGCGAAACTGTCCGCGCACCAACTCGTTCTCAGCGATCGGTGGAATCGATCTCAGGACCTTGACCTTCTCGTCACGCAGCGATTCGCTGTCGGATCGCGCCGGTGGCTCCATCGCCAGGTTGGCCAACACCTGAAACAGATGATTCTGGATCACGTCGCGAATTGTGCCATTTTGATCATAGAACGCGCCACGACCCTGCACGCCGAAATTCTCCGCCATCGTGATCTGCACGCTACTCACGAACTTGCGGTCCCAGAACGACTCCAGGAACGCATTGGCGAAGCGAAAGAAGACCATGTTGTGAACGGGGCGTTTTCCGAGATAGTGGTCTATGCGGAAGATGTGATCTTCGTCGAACCTGGCGAGCAGAATCCTGTTGAGGCTGCGCGCGGACGCGAGATCATGCCCGAATGGCTTCTCCACGATGACACGCGCGCCGTTGGTGCAATCGGCGGTGTCGAGCCGCTCAACCACGGTTGCAAACAATGCCGGTGGGATCGCCAAATAGTGTGCCGGCCGCTGCGCCGAACCGAGCTGCTTGCGAAGGGCGTCGAACGTGGTCCGATCGGCATAGTCGCCGTCTACATAACGTAAAAGGCCGGCGAGCTTGTCAAACGCCGCGGCGTCCAGGCCGCCGTGCTTCTCCAGGCTGTCTCGTACCCGGGCCTTGAATTGGTCGAGTGTCCAGCCGGCCTTTGCGACGCCGATGATGGGCACGTCGAGATGGCCCCGTTTCAGCATGGCTTGGAGCGACGGAAAGATCTTCTTGTAGGCGAGATCGCCGGTTGCGCCGAAAAACACCAATGCGTCGGATTTAGGTTCGCTCATGGCTCCCTGCGTCTCTCACTGGGTTGACTTTTCCAAGTGCCCACCGAACTGGTAGCGCATCGCCGAAAGCAGCTTGTTCGAAAAATCGGCCTCGCCGCGAGAACTGAAGCGCTCGTAAAGCGCCGTCGTCAGCACCGGGGCGGGGACTGCCTCGTCGATTGCCGCCGCGATGGTCCAGCGTCCCTCGCCGGAGTCGGATACGCGCCCCGCGAATTTGGAGAGCGCCGGATCGTCCAGCAACGCCGTTGCTGTTAGATCGAGAAGCCACGAGGCAACCACGCTGCCGCGCCGCCACACTTCTGCGATGTCGGGCAGATTCAGGTCATACTGGTAGTGCTCGGGAACGCGAAGCGGCGTTGTTTCGGCGTCCGCCGCGTGCGCCTGCCTGCCGATGTTCGCCGCGCGCAGGATACCGAGCCCCTCGGCGTAGGCCGCCATCAGCCCGTACTCGATACCGTTATGGACCATTTTCACGAAGTGGCCGGCACCGCTCTGCCCGCAGTGGAGGTAGCCATGCTCGGAAGTGCTGGCGGCCGCGTGCTCTCGTCCCGGCGTGCGCGGAATTTCACCGACACCTGGAGCGAGGGTCTTGAAGACCGGGTCCAGCCGCTGCACGGCCTCATCGGGACCGCCGATCATCATGCAGTAGCCGCGTTCAAGACCCCACACACCGCCACTGGTGCCGACATCCACGTAATTGATGCCGCTCTGCGCCAATTCCTTGGAACGCCTGATGTCATCGATGTAGTAGGAGTTGCCGCCATCGATCAGAGTGTCGCCGGCTTCGAGCAGCGGCAGCAGATCGCGGATCGATCTATCCACGACCGCCGCGGGAACCATCAGCCAGATTGCGCGCGGCTTTGCGAGCTTCTTCACGAAATCCTGCACCGAGGAGCTTCCCGTCGCGTTGTCTTTCACCAGTTCCGCAACGGCGTTCGGCGACATGTCGAAGACGACACATTGGTGACCATGCCGGACAAGTCTTCGCACCATATTGGCGCCCATTCGGCCGAGGCCGATCATTCCCAATTGCATAAGTCGCTCCTGTTTTTTGATGCTACGGCGTGATTTTTCTCCCCCGTGTGATGGTAGCCTGGCGTGTCAAGATCGGTGTTTTACTGCGGCTTCTCCCGGAAGGTGCGGTGTCGGCGGATCAACGCGTTGGTCGAGCTGTCGTGGCCGAATTTGGGTTCGGCTTCGTTGGTGAGTTCCGGGATGATGCGTTGCGCCAGCAGCTTGCCGAGTTCGACGCCCCATTGGTCGAATGAATCGATTTGCCAGATTGCGCCCTGCGTGAAGACGCTGTGCTCGTACAGCGCGACGAGTTTGCCGAGCGCTGCGGGTGTTAGCTGTTCCAGCAGGATCGTATTGGACGGCCGGTTTCCCTCGAACACGCGATGAGGAACGAGCCAATCGGCCGATCCCTCCGCCCTGACTTCGTCAGGTGTCTTGCCGAATGCGAGCGCTTCGCCTTGCGCGAAGACGTTCGCAAGCAACATGTCGTGTTGCTCTCCAAGTCGGTTGAGGGTCTTGTGAAAGGCGATGAAGTCGCAGGGAACAAGACGGGTGCCCTGGTGAATGAGTTGATAGAACGAATGTTGACCATTGGTCCCGGGCTCACCCCAATAGATCGGGCCGGTATCGTAGTTGAGAGCATGCCCCTCGAGCGTCACGTGCTTGCCGTTACTCTCCATCGTCAACTGCTGGAGATAGGCCGGAAATCGCTTCAGGTATTGCTCGTAAGGCAGCACCGCGACCGTCTGCGCGCCAAAGAAATTATTGTACCAGATGGCAAGCAGTCCCATCAGCACGGGCAAGTTGCGCTCGAACGGCGCGGTGCGGAAATGCTCGTCAATTTCATGGAAGCCGCCGAGCATGGCGCGAAAGTTGTCCGGACCGATCGCAAGCATCGTCGAGAGGCCGATCGCGGAGTCCATAGAGTACCGTCCGCCAACCCAGTCCCAGAAGCCGAACATGTTGGCGGTGTCTATGCCGAACTTCGTCACTTCCTTCGCGTTTGTCGACACCGCGACGAAATGCTTCGCGACCGATTCCTCATCACCCCGAAGTGTCGCGAGCGACCAGTTGCGCGCGCTCCTGGCGTTGGTCATGGTCTCTAGTGTAGTGAAAGTCTTGGAAGAGACAATGAACAGCGTCTCTGCCGGATCGAGATCGCGGATCGCCTCCGCAAAATCGGTTCCGTCCACATTGGAAACGAACCGGAACGTCATTGCGCGGTCACTGTAATGCTTGAGCGCCTCGTAGGCCATCACCGGCCCCAGGTCGGAGCCGCCGATTCCGATGTTGACGATGTTGCGGATTGGCTTGCCGGTGTGGCCGCGCCACGCGCCGCCGCGCAGGCGATTGGCAAAATCGGCCATGCGATCGAGCACGGAATGGACCTGCGGCACAACGTCCTGGCCATCAACCAAGATCGATTGCCCCTTCGGCGCGCGGAGCGCGATATGCAGGACGGCCCGCTTTTCCGAAACGTTGATCTTCTCGCCTTCGAACATCGCATCGATCCGCGCGCGAAGCCCGGACTGTTCGGCCAGTTGTACCAGCAGAGCTATCGTTTCATCGGTAATCCGGTTCTTCGAGTAGTCGAGATAGAGTCCGGCTGCTTCGACCGACAAGCGCTCGCCGCGTTTCGGGTCTTGAGCAAAGAGCTCGCGCAGATGCAAGCGGTCGATCTTCTGAAAGTGGGCGGACAGGGCCTTCCAGGCAGGAAGCTCGGTGGCCGTTTTCGTAGCCGTTGCCATTCATCGCTCCTGTTAACGCGTAATGGTGCATTGCCCAGTTTGTTTGCGCGAGGGAGTGCTTTTTCCTTTTAGCGGACCGTCCCACATCCGGAATCCACCCTTGAATGCGTTGGCATTATCCCCAAGCCGGCATAATGGCGGCATTTCCTTCAATAGTCTGGCGTTACCGCCGCCCAGCACGACGTCCTCCGGCTGGAGTGCCGCAACCAGATATTCAACGACGTCTTCGACGTGCTTCCGCCATGCTTTCCTGCCAAATTCATCCAGCGCGCGGACGCCGACATAGTCCTCGTAGGTCCGCTTCTTGTACGGTAAGTGCCCAAGCTCCATCGGCTGCACGATGCCATCGATGACCATCGCGGAGCCGAGTCCCGTCCCTAGCCCGAGAAACAGCATTTTGCCGCTCCGGTAGCTACCAAGCGCCTGCATCGCCGCATCGTTGATGACTTTCGTCGGTAGTTTGAATGCCGCAGCGAAGTTGAAGCCTATCCATCCTTTTCCCAGATTGTGAGGTTCCGCCACGGGCTGGTCATGCACAACCGGGCCCGGATAGCCAATCGAGACGAGGTTATATTCCCAACCACCGGCCAGCTTTTTGACGTTCGATACCATCTGCCGGGCCGTCAGGGTCGGCCCGGAGTCGATTTCTCGTTTCACTTTTTCGCCGGAGGCAAGGATCTTGACGTGGGTGCCGCCCACGTCAATGACCAGTATATTCATGGAAAACCTTTGTCTCGATTGCGACCTAGCTTGCCTTCTTGAGCACCTCGGTCTTGGCGGAGATGACACTCATCAACTCTTTCCAGGATTTGATAAACGATTTGGCACCCTCATCCTGCAGTGTCGCGGCTAGCACTTCGATATCGACGCCAGTCTTCGCGAATTGCGAGAGTACTTCTTCGGAATCGCCGCCATCGGACGGCAACATCTCTCCGATCTCGCCGTGATCGGCGAAGGCCTTCACCGTTCCTTCCGGCATGGTGTTCACCGTGAGCGGCGCGGCCAGCGCCTTGACGTATAGAACATCAGATGCCGCTGGATCCTTGGTTCCTGTGCTTGCCCATAACAGGCGCTGTGGCCGCCCACCCTCGTTGTAGATGCGCCGCGAACGGGCCGAGGAGAGCAACTCGCAGGCTGACTTGTAGGTTCGTTTCGCGATTGCAATCCCGAGCTGATTGCGTAACTGCGCGGGTACTTCGTTCGCTACGGCGGCATCCCAGCGGCTGACGAAGACCGACGCAACGGATCCAACATTTGCATTTAGGCCGGTTGCAATGCGCCGCTCGATGCCGCGCAGATATGCGTCGGCGGCAGCGAGGTAGTGCTCCCGGCTGAACAATAGCGTCACATTCACGGGCACGCCGGCAAAGATCGACTCTTCGATGGCGGGCAGGCCTTCTCGTGTGCCGGGTATCTTGATAAAGAGGTTGGGGCGTTTCGCCTGCGCATGCAACTCCTTAGCCGCCGCGATTGTGCTGGCCGTGTCATGCGCGAGAAGTGGCGAGACCTCGAGCGAGACCCACCCGTCCACACCGTTGGTGCGGTCCCAGATCGGGCGGAACAGGTCTGCTGCCTGGGCAAGATCTTCGATCGCGAGTTCGAAGAATAGCGTCTCGCCGGACTTTCCCTCCGTGAGCTTGCCGCGGATCGCTGAATCATAGTGAGAGCTGTTCTTGATCGCATGGTCGAAGATTGTCGGGTTCGATGTGAGTCCCGTCAGCGACAAGTCGGCGATGTAGCGCCTCAAAGTGCCGCTGGTCAGCAGGTCGCGGGTGATGTTGTCGAGCCAAACGCTCTGTCCGAGTTCGTGGAGTGTTTGCGTTGCCTTCATCGCTTCACCTCCGCAGCTTCGAGTCGTGGGCCTGGCGCAAGCAGGCGACCCAGATCGTAGTCGAGTAGGTCTCCGATCCGGTCCACCGTCACGTCGGGTGTGGTGAAAGAGGCGAGGGCGTTCGCGTCGTGAGCATATTGTCCTTGTCGGGGAAGGACGGTAGTGACGCGGGTGCCCCAGGCCTCCTTGACAGCGGCAAGGATACGCGGCTTGTCATCCACTAGAACGTAGTGCAGCGCCGGATAGCGGACCTTGACATCATCGAGCGCGAGTTCCTTGTGGATGTAGATCAGCACGCGTGAGTTGACTGCCTCCGAAAGCCCGGCGCGTTCGACCTTGCGGGGTTGAAAGACAACATCGCCATCGGTGAGAAGGACGGTTGGGCCCCACTGACGCAGTCGTTCGAGCACATCCAGGGATCCCGGATACAAACGATTGGCGAAAGGGTAATCGACCAGGAATGACGACATGGACAATAGATGCATGTCCTGCGGGTGCTCGACGCGGTACCGCTGGAGCGCACCGAGATAGTCTCGATACCCCAGTTCTTCGAACAGCCCCTCGAGAATCGCCCAGTACCGATCGCGACATGGGGCACCGTACCGGCGCTCCAGGTAGGCCTTGATATCAGCCTGGATGCGGTCGTTATCGAGAAGCGTATTGTCGACATCGACCAGGAAGACGACTTGGTTCATCGGCTTCACCCTTTCGGCTCCGTCCAATATGCTCAGCATGCTCCCAGAGCCGCGCTGCCATTTTTAAGGCCGTTCTCTTCGGACTGGCGTCGCCAACCGATCTTCGACGTGCCGGGCGTCGTTCCAGAGTCGGATTGCTGGTTCCGACTGATCGTGTTCGTAGCCAAGTATGCTCAGGCTTGCGGTATCGAGCGTGAAGAATCTGCCGCCGCTTGCATCGAGCCCTAACCAGCGTGCCGCTAAAACCCGGAGAAAATGCCCGCTCGAAAACAACAGAACGTTGCCCCGGACCTCGCGAACCCGGCCCACGATGCAATCGGCCCGGGCACCGACCTCATCCGGTGTTTCTCCTCCAGGACAACCGTCGCGAAACAATTGCCAGCCCGGACGCTGCTGGCGGATCTCCTTGGTACGACGACCCTCGTATTGGCCATAGTTCCATTCCACCAGATTGCGGTCGGTCTCCGCGTCACCTCCAAACCCGGCCAACTCGCACGTTCGGGTCGCGCGCTTCAACGGACTGGTGAACACTTTCGTGAAAGTGAAGCCCTGCAACCGTCGGCCTAAACTCTGCGCATTCAGTTCGCCGCGTTCTGTGAGAGCCAAATCTGTGAGGCCAGTATGCTGACCTGAGAGGCTCCACGCGGTCTCGCCGTGCCTTGCAAGGCAAATGATCGGGACGGCGCTCATGGTCTCGCCCCTTCAGTCTCGGTGCATACGGTCGACGAACTCGGAACACTTCGTGGCTAAGCCGTATCTATCGCGGACATTGCGGGCACGCCTCGCTGTAGCGAGATCGAAAGCGTAATGCGAATTCTTCAACCAAGCAACGACAAGCACTCAAGCGTTGCGAGACGCCGACCACGTGTGCGACAGCGATACTGACGTGTTCCCCTGGTGCAAATGCCGGGCCGCGGGCGAGATGAGCGACGTTGCGAGCAAAAAAGTTAAGTATGCGGTGTGTTTTTCGCCGCTTCGGGGCATTGACGATACCCCCATCATGGGGCTCGATCAGCGTCGAGCGGAGGAGACGAGATCATGGCCTACAAGCCGATCGAGTCCTACGGCGTCATCGGCGACTTGCACACCGTTGCCTTGGTTGGCATCGACGGGTCCATCGACTGGTGTTGCCTGCCGCACTTTGACTCGCCGAGCGTCTTCGCGGCGATCCTTGACGATCAGAAAGGAGGCTCATTCCGCATCGCCAGTCTCTACGAGGCCCAGCACAAACAGATGTACATGCCTGACAGCAACGTCCTGGTGACGCGCTTTCTTAGCGACCAGGGTGTCGGCGAGGTCGTTGACTTCATGCCGGTCCAAGGCCCTCGCGAGATCAGAAAGATCCACCAGATCGTCCGGGTAGTGCGGGCGGTGCGCGGGTCGGTCCGCTTCCGCCTCGACTGTCGGCCGGCGTTCGACTTCGCCCGCCGGCCCCACCAGGTCGTCCTGGAGGGCCGGGGAGCGATCTTCGAGGCGCAAGGGATGAAAGTCTCGCTAGTCAGCCGCTTCCCGCTTGGTCGGCAGGGCGACGGCGTCGCTGCCGAGTTCGTCCTCAACCCCGGCGAGACGACCACGTTCATCCTCCGCCAGGTGGAGGACGGCCACGACAGCGTTCATGACGGAGTCCTGCTCGAGGCGCGGCTGGTCGGCACGGAGGCCTTGACGCAGACCCTCGCCTTTTGGCGGCAGTGGCTGAGGAAGTGCAACTATTCAGGTCGCTGGCGCGAGATGGTCTACCGCTCGGCGCTGGTGTTGAAGCTGCTGACATTCGCGCCGACCGGCGCGATCGTGGCCGCGCCGACCTGCGGGCTGCCAGAAGAGATCGGCGGGGTGCGCAACTGGGACTATCGCTATACTTGGGTGCGCGACGCTGCTTTCACCAATTACGCCTTTCTGCGCCTGGGGCTGACGTCGGAGGCAGAGCAGTTCATGGCCTGGTTGGAGCAACGGGCCGTCGAGGGCGGCCGGGGCGACCCGTTGCAGACTATGTATCGCATCGACGGCGGGCGCGAGTTGCCCGAGGAGGTCCTCGGGCACCTCGATGGCTACCGCGGGTCGCGTCCAGTGCGAGTCGGCAACGCCGCTGCCGACCAGCTGCAGCTGGACATCTACGGCGAGCTGATGGATGCGGTCTACCTGTACGACAAGTACGGGACACCGATCGCCTATGACTCCTGGCGCCACGTGCGCAAAATGCTGGACTGGGTGGCGAGCAACTGGGAGCGAGCCGACGATGGCATCTGGGAGGTGCGCGGTGGACAACAGCAGTTCGTGTACTCCAAGGTGCAGTGCTGGGTGGCGCTGGACCGAGCGATCCGCCTTGCGCAGAAGCGGAGTCTGCCGCTGGACCGCGCCCGCTTGGCCGCGGAGCGGGACCGCATCTACGAGACCATCATGACGCACGGCTGGAACACCGAGCGGCAGACCTTCGTGCAGCACTTCGCCACTGACGCGGTGGATGCGTCCAATTTGATCATGCCGCTCGTCTTTTTCCTGTCGCCGACCGACCCCCGCATGCGCGGGACGCTGGATCGGATCATGGCGGAGCTGGTTTCCGACAGCCTAGTCCACCGCTACGAGATCGGCAGAGGAGCTGGCGACGGCCTGACCGGGAGCGAGGGGACGTTCAATATGTGTACGTTCTGGCTGGTGGAAGCGCTGGCCCGGGCGGGCCGCGCGGAGGAGGCCCGCTTCATCTTCGAGAAGATGCTGACTTACGCCAATCACCTCGGCTTATACGCCGAGGAGACGGGTCCGCGTGGCGAAGCGCTGGGAAACTTCCCGCAGGCATTCACTCACATCGGGTTGATAAGCGCCGCGTTCAACCTGGACCGCCGGCTCGGCGTGGGGCCTTGAGGGTCGGGCCATGAGCGCGCAGGTCGCCTACCTAGGGACTTCTGTTCCAGACTGGGTGAGGGAGCTTTCGAGCAGCGATCCGCTCCAGCGCCGCCTCGGCGCATATGCCTTGGGCGAGATCGGTCCCTCGGCAACCGAGGCTATGTCCGACCTCGCCGCGGCCCTCCGGGACCCGGTTGCGTTCGTGCGCGTCTGGGCGGCGGCGGCCCTGGCCCGGGTGGTGCCCGCGGGTGGAGAGTCGGTCACCGTCCTCATCGCAGAGTTGGGCAACGAGCTTGCCTTCGTCCGCAGCCTGGCGGCCTGGCACCTCGGTCGCCTCGGTCCGGCCTTCCCGGGAATCGAAGAAGCCTTCGTTCCCCTCCGACAGCTAGCGGGTGATGAGGATCCGAGCGTGCGGGTAGAGGCCGCGCTAGCGCTGGGGATGCTCGAGGGGAAGGGCGCCCCGCCGCCGGAGCTGAAGTCCTTGTGCACTTGAGCCTGCGGCGGCATCGCCTCGCGCGGATTTATTCGCGCACCTCTAGACTAGCAATACGATCTCGGCATCGGTCACCGGGCTTCTCTCTCCCAACTCGAAGACTTTTCGTCGCCGATAAGGCTCCGCCGCAGCGGGAGCTTTGCGTGTTCGACTCTTGCCGGTACGGATGGCGGCGAGGGCTTCCGAAAAAAGTGGGTTTCGCGATGTGACGGACCCCCGCTCGGGCGATTTTGTGCGCCGAGCTACGAATTTCGACGATTTGTCACGCTGGATGGTAGCGCCGGAGCGGTCGGGGGGCGAAGTTTTCCTCTTCATCACACGCTTCGCGCAGTGACCGTTATGAAAACGATCGCCAGTACGTAGTTGTCAACGCTCGATCCAAACGGTCATGCCGGGCTCGATCGCGGCGGCCTTTGCTTCCGGGTCTAGGCGCAGGCGCAGCGTGTTGCGGTCATGATCGCCAATCACCCGCTCGGCCTGCCAGGTGGCGAAGACGCCTACCGGCATTGATTGCGCGATCGCCACCGTTTCGCGCTCGGACATGAGCCATCCGGGTGCGTCCCACAAATAGATCAGTATGGCTGACCAGTCGACGCCGTCTAGGAATGCGGCGCGGATGTTATCCTGGTGTTGAGTGCGAAGGGGCGACCGGATAATTTCTTATTGGCATTGAACCCACTTTTCGAACCCCATTTAAGGCGCCCCGGTCATCAAGGAAACTCCAGTCATCGACAAGGGAGGGTCGACATGGCCAAGAGCACGATCTCGGAGAGCATGCCGACGGTAGCGCTGCGCGATCAGGGCGTGCCCGACACGCCGCTCGCGGAAAAACCGCTCGTCCCGAAACCGGGCGCAGCTAGCAAGGGCCGGAACCTGTGCGCGGGGCTCCCTTTCAATCGCGTCGTGCTGCTGCTGCAGGGGGCGGCGCGCTCGGCGCCTACCAGGCGGGCGTTTATCAGGCCTTGGCCGAGACCGGACTTCATCCCGACTGGGTCGTCGGCATTTCGATCGGCGCCATCAACGCCGTGATCATCGCCGGCAATGCGCCCGAGAGACGCGTCGACAGGCTGCGCGAATTCTGGGAGGAAATCACCGCCCCTGCCATGGGCTTCAATGCCGACGGCGTCGGCCTCTTTGAACGAGGTGAGGCTGCGCGCGCGCTCGCCAATCAGGTGAGCGCGCGTAGCCCAGCGTAGAAATCGGCGGGCCGGCATTCTTGCGGCGGATCACAATAGATCAGCAAAGGCTCTGACGCCCGAAGGTCGAGGCCTGCCGGCGCCATGTTCGCTCCAAGAGGGATGTGTTGCAAAACCAATTTGCAGCGGGAGAGCCTAATTTCTAACACCCGCTGAAGCGTTGAGTGTTTCCGGACGCGGGGGACGACGCTAACTTAGGCTGATGCATTCGGCGGTCCTCCTCTCCGATCTAAGAAGGTGTCTTTTGGAAAAACTGGCGATGAGCTCACGTTCGCGACAAATTTGTTGAGGCGGCATTCTCGAGTTTTGCAACACAATCGCCCTTAGAGCAGACGTAACATCGGACATCGTGGTTCGTCGGTTCAGGCCCAGACCGTGTGGCGGGCAATAAATTGCCGAGCCTCGGACAAGAGCGCCGATTTTGCCGAGGGCGAACTCCTGCAAGTTACTTTTCATTATTGAATAGATTCAAGCGTGAGGAAGCTACTTTCTTCACCGATTCTACTGCAAACGGCAGGATCTTGTAAGGGACGACTTCGTCGGGCCGTTTGGCCAAGCCTTCCTCCAAGCCGCGTCTCCAGGCGACCCGCAATTCAGTATTGATGTGGATGATATTGATCCCAGCGGCGATGGCCTTTCGCAAATCTTCGTCGTTGGTTCCCGACCCGCCGTGCAACGTGAGGGGCACTTGGGCCGCATTTTTGATCTCAGCGATTCTCTGGACATCCAACCGCTTCCGTGTTTGTCCATGCACCATGCTCTTTAGCATCCCGTGCATGTTGCCCACGGCCGGAGCCAGGATGTCGATCCCTGTAGACTCAACAAATTGCTTCGCTTCTGCAGGAGAAGTCAAACCCTTCGACAAGTCGGGAGCCTCTTCATGTATTTCTGAACCGGTTCCAATGTCGCCGATCTCGCCCTCCACAAGAATGCCGGGATTGATTTTTTTGAGGGTTTCAACCGCTTCCTTGGTTTGGCGTACGTTTTGCTCGAATGGCAGCGCGGAAAGATCGTAGACGATCGCATCAAAGCCGGCCTCGGCCGCTTCTACGGCCTTCGCCAGGGAATGGGTGTGATCCGCGTTAAGAAAGATCGGGCAGCCCCATTCCTCCCGTAGACTCCGCACTAGCGCCGCAAGTTGCCGGACTCCGATAAACTCCCGTTCGCCCTCGGATGCACCGACCACCACGGGGACCTTCAGTTCTCGGCCGGATGCCAACACCGCCTTCAATAGAACCCAGTCCCCAACGTTGAAATGGCCGATCGCTACTCGGTCCTTCTGACTCTGCTCCAAAACATCCCGTAGGCTGTGCATGAGGTGTCTCCTCGTAACTTTTGCGATCATTTTGCCACGCTCCACCTCATACTTGGCACCCCTCCTGGCTCTCGCAATACGCCAAATCGCAGAAATTTAGAGATCCGACCCGGACGCGTCACCAGACGTGTGGACCAGCCCCATCGCGGCGGTGCTGCGCTCTCAGGATCGACGCAATGTCCGATGCGGGTCTTGGCTGTGTAAAAACGCGAATACGCTCAATCGCGATAGAAGAAGTTGTTCGTCCACGACCGCTTTAGTCGCCCAACGTGCAAGCGAATTCAACTTGGAAGTCGAACTGAAAAATATCATTCTCGTCACGCTTCGATTTTTTTGAGTTTTTACACATTGGGTAATTCCGGGCTCGAGCAGAAAATATTTTCCGGCCTCCGCGTCGAGGCCCAACCAGGGCGCGGTCGCCCGCGGCAGCGGGCTCGTGAACACCTTTTCGAAAGTGATGCCCTGCAACCGCCGGCCCAGACTCTGCGCGTTGAGTTTGCCACGTTCAGTGAGAGGCAGATCAGTGAGGCCAGTGTGCTGGCCTCAGAGGCTCCACGCTGTCTCGCCGTGCCTTGCAAGGCAAACGATCGGAAGGAGCGCGCCCATCGTCTCAGTTCTTCAGCTTCGTCCCTCCGCCGCGTACAGTCGGAAGGCACCGAACTCGGAGCACGTCGAGGTTAGGTCGTTTCGATCCCAAACGCCCGCCAGGGCTTGCGCGCGAGCGCTAGTATAAAGCGTAACGCTACTTCTTCAGAGAAGCAACAACGAGCCCTCTAGCGTTGCGACATTTCGGTGCCAGGGGCGGTGCATTCGGGACGCCGGCAATTTAGGGCAGGGCTGTGTTGCCTCTTAGCTTTGTGGTAAAATGGCGCGATCCGACGCCAGCAGGAACACGCCATGCCATTCAAGGTTCATGTCGGTCCGCAGCAAATCTCGATCCACCAGGGCCAGACCGTGTTGGTCAGCGAACAAGACGGCCAGATCAAATGGCCGAGCGAGGAGGGACTTTATTTCCTTGACACGCGGCTCATCAGCAGTTGGTCGAGCTACGCTAATGGCGAACCTTGGGATCTTCTCAATGGTGGCGCGATCACCCACTACGCGTCACGGATCTATCTGACCAACCGCAGGGTTCGTACCACGACCGGCGTTATTCCCCAGCGCACACTCGGCTTCGTCATCAGTCGATGCATCAATGGGGGCATGCATGAGGATCTCGACATCACCAACCACGGCCCGACGCGGGTACGTTTCCAGCTCGAGCTCGCGTTACGTTGTGACTTCGCGGATATTTTCGAGGTGAAATCGGGCGAGATCGTACGTCGTGGTCGGATTACCACGACGTGGTTGCAGACGAAGCAGGAGCTGCGGACGAGCTATCGTAATGGCGATCTCGTCCGCGCGCTCACCGTTGCTCCTGCGCAGCCTCAGCCCGAAACGGAATACGCGAATGGCCGGCTGAGCTTCGAAATCAGTCTCGATCCAGGTGAGGCTTGGCACTGCTGTCTGCTTTATAAACTCGAGGATGGCGATCGGCAGTTCGCAGCCCCCGACAGTTGCGTCAACGATCACGAGAAAACGCGCCATGCTGAAACGCTGTCGGACTGGCTGCAGTCGGTGTTGAAGATCCGCTGCAGTAACGAGGAATTCTATCGACTTTATCGACAGGCGCTTGAGGACATGGCGGCGCTCCGTCTGCCGATCGCCGGCACGGATCATATGGTCTTTCTTCCCGCTGCCGGCTTGCCGTGGTTTGTGGCTCCCTTCGGCCGGGACAGCTTGATCGTTTCAGGACAGAACTTACTCATTTATCCGGATTTCGCCCGTGGCACGCTTGACATTCTAGGCTCGCTTCAGGCTCAGGAAGAGGACGACTACCGTGATGCGGAACCCGGCAAGATTTTGCACGAGATCCGCTACGGAGAACTCGCCCATTTCAAGTTGATCCCGCATACACCGTATTACGGCACGGCCGATGCGACGCCGCTTTACTTGATCACTCTTCATGCTACCTGGCGGGCAACCGGCGACAGGTCGCTCTTGGAACGGCATCTAAAGACTGCCGAGGGATGCCTGTCCTGGATCGATAATTACGGTGACCGCGACAGCGATGGATTCCAGGAATACCAGACCCGCTCCCCGGTCGGTTACGAGAACATGGGTTGGAAAGATTCAGGAGATAGTATCGTCTATCCGGACGGGTCCCTCGTCAATGGACCGAAGGCTCTCTGCGAATTGCAGGGCTACGTCTATGATGCCTGGCTGCGCATGTCAGAAATATTTGACGAGCTTGGCGAAATACAGCGTGCCACCGAATTGCGACGGAAAGCAGCGGTCTTGTTCGAGCGATTTAATGAGGCCTTCTGGGATGACGAACTAGGGTTCTACGCTCTGGCGCTGGACGGCGAAAAGAAGAAGGTCTTAACCGTCGCTTCCAACGCGGGGCATTGCCTTTGGTCCGGCATCGTGCCACCGGAGAGGGCTGTGAAGGTCGTGGAACGACTCATGGCGCCGGACATGTGGAGTGGCTGGGGTATCCGCACTTTGTCTACTCTCAGTCCGGCGTACAACCCATACAACTACCAGACCGGCTCCGTCTGGCCGCACGACAACGCGATCATCGCGCTCGGGTTTAAACGCTATGGCTTTGGTGCTGAGGCAGCACGGATCGCACGCGATATCAGTGCTGCGGGGACTCATTTCCTGTCCAACCAGCTGCCCGAGCTCTATACGGCCATGGAGCGCAATGAAAACAGCTTTCCGGTCCAATATCTCGGCGCCAACTTACCACAGGCGTGGGCGGCAGGATCGGTGTTTGCCTTATTGCAGGCAATCCTGGGATTCAGACCCGACGCGCCGCAAGGGAAGCTGCATGTCGATCCGTGGCTGCCGGAGTGGCTGCCTGACTTGACGGTGATAGATCTTCGTCTCGGCAAACACCAATTCGATATCCGGTTCTGGCGCTCCGACGACGAGACACGCTTTGAGGTCCTGCGGGGCGATCCAAAAGCTGTTGTGCGCAGCCCCTTCGGCGGCCAATTCGAACGGGCGGCGCTTGCATAGCAGGAGCCGCGTGATGCTCATCGCCTCACTCGATACCGCAGATGCCGACTCTTCCTTTGAAAGCCTGCGTGCGCTCGATTGGCTGAACTTCTTTCTTGCCGCTCTGCTTGCGGGGTTTGGACCATTTGTTGCTGTCTATCCTGCCTAGCGCGGGTGGCCACCTGCCGATGTCGGTTTCGCGCTCACCGTTAAAATGTGTCGAACTGAAGTACGCGATTGAGGTCGATAGATGCCGATATCGAACGCTTGCGCAGCCAAAGAAATATTGCTGTGGATAAGGGACAGGTTGTGACGGTCTGGCCGTCGGTGCTTTGAAATGATCCCCTTGATTTGTATCTTAAAGATCAGGGTGATAGGTGGATGCAGGGCAATCGAGTGGGGATGATTTCAAACGCCTTCTCTCAAAGGCACCTTTGGGTCTGAAATGCACCTAATGCGGTAGAGGATCGCGGTAACCCATTGAAATCGCAACAAATGCGACCGCCCTCCGAGCGCACCACGTTTGGCGTTGATTTCCTTAAGCTTTTTTCCGAATGTTGCCCGGGAATGTTACCACTCCGTTCGCGGGTGGCGTTCCCTTGTTGTTCGGCTCCGGCACTCCCAGTGAAATCATTTAGGGACTGGCTCTGATCGAACGCCACGATCTTCTCCAATGCCGCTGATTCCGAGCTTCTCGCGGTTTGCCTGGGCAATGTAATGTGCGGGCATTTTCGGATCGGTCCAGCCGAACATCGCCATCATCTGGCTCTCGGTGCAGTCGGCGTAAGCGGCGACCTCAGCGCGAGCCTTGCGCACGCCATGGCAGCTCTTCTTCGGCTCGTTGACGCCGGCAAGCACCGCGTACTTCTTGAATTTCAATGCCCACGCCTTCTTGTTCATCGGCAGCACGCGGCCTCTCAACGTCTTGCCGGTGAAGACCTCGGCGCCGATGATGCCGGCGGCGCTGGCGATTGGGTCGGCTGGCTTGGCTGGGCTAAAGCAGCGCGGCTTGTATGCTGGAGGACTTCGCACCGGCCATTCCCGACTGGGCCAATGATCAGCACACCATCGCCGGCAAAAAAGCTCGGCCATGGTCTCGATCACTTCCGCTCGGAGGGCGCGCGGTTGATCCCGCCGCCGACCGATGACGATCCCTACGAGCATGAAGCTTACAGGTTGTGGGCGCTCAAGCAGCAGCGCGGTGGTTCTTGACGTGAACGACCTTGCTCTGGGCTGCCCAAGTGCCCCGAATTCGAGGGTTCACTAGTGAACCAAATGTCCGTCTAGTAGTTAATTGCCATCACCGGCTTCGGCTCTGCCCGTAGGCGTCGGTGACCGAGAGACCAGTCGCGCTCCCGCCTACTAACAGGGAGCGCCGTATGTCATCCATTCTTGCCGAACGTATTGCTATGGCACGTCGCCACATTACGACGGGCACTCCATCATCGCGCGGCAGCGCAGCTTCGTCGCCAGGAAACAGCTATTAGGCGTAGACCTGTCTGGCGCTGAAGAGTTGCGCGCTCGAGCGATATTCGAGGACGACTTCGCCTGTCTCCTTAAAGAGCTTGATGGGGAAATAGGCCCCGCCTCAGTTGGCGGCCTCTTTCATTTCGCGAGCTGCGCGGGGAGGCGGCCCCAGCAGCGGCTGGGGCCTACTGGCGGGCCGCCCCATTCCAACCGCCGGCAACCCAGAAAAAGTGGCCAACGGTCCCCAAAAATACCACAACTGGTTTGATCGCTCCGAACTAGTTCGGAGCACCTCAGTTGGCAATTAGCGGCATCAAGCATTGCCGTGAATACTGCTCCTGACCTATCGGCGCGCTCGCCATTGTGTGTGAGGTGGTGCAAAATTTAGATCGAAATGAAAAATCGCAAATATCGACATACATCACGGTCGCGCGTACCCCCATTAATTCGCCGGCACTTTGCCGACTAATCGCGTTGCGCTGCCTCCGCCCATCCGGGCCCTTGGCCGTTGAACGCAAATGTTTGGCATGCATTGGCAAGCAACATCGGACGCCTGCGTGTTGAACTACGACAGCGTTGAACGAATTTGCGCCGATAGCCGCCAAAGGTTCACCGCTTCGCAAGATCGGAAGACGCCGGGCAAGCCTCTCAATCGGCAGCGATGTCCAGATGGGTCCAGTG
>Ga0081540_1000192_pt1 | contig 63477 bp, 66 predicted proteins | sample TabmetS2T1R1_FD_71024 | JGI IMG/M metagenome (GOLD analysis project Ga0081540, IMG submission 71024) | Tabebuia heterophylla rhizosphere microbial communities from the University of Puerto Rico - S2T1R1 | ecosystem: Host-associated > Plants > Roots > Rhizosphere ...
TTTTTTTCCCCCGCGAATATAAAAAAAAAAAATTTTAAAAACAACGACACGAGAATCATAGATTTGCCGGTGTCCTCCGATTCCGAAGGCTCGCATCAGAGCATGCTGCGGAATCTTGCGAACTTCGGAATCGTTGGCCTTCCGCTGGAAAGTGGAACCGGCAACTCGCCACAAGATGGGCCCGATCGTGGCTGGATCGTCGCATTTGCGGCCCATTCCAACCCAAATCGCCAATGACATTGCTCGGGGACGAACGGGGGTCCGTTTTGGGGGGCTGAGTACTCTAGCCCGGAGGGGACCCATGCCGATGCCAATCTGCGCGATGAGGCGGTGCACATTCGCCGCCCCGCTGATGGCTCTGGCCGCATTCACTGCATCGGACGCTTCGGCGCGCACGGCCTCCGATTGCCTTGTCGCGCCGAAAGCCACCGCGCCGCAGGGCAGCCATTGGTACTATCGTTTGGATCGCGAAGGTCAGCGCAAATGCTGGTATGTCGCCGCGTGGAAGGGCAGGACGGCTCGCGACACGACGGCTCGCGACACGACGGCTCGCGACACGACGGCTCGGGACACGACGGCTCGGGACCCAGTGCGCATCAGAACGGCGCAGGCGCCGCCTGCGGCGCCGCCGGTCCTGGCCCCGCAACAGCGCGTGAGCGATGCATCGCCTGCGACGTGGAGTGACGACGCCGCGCAGCAGAGAGAGGAGGACAGGATTCGGCGACTTCTCTACGGGACGGAGCAGGTGGCGTACCTGACGGAACAGGGGGTCAAAGCCGCCCCCCCGGCCGACCTGGAGCTCCGTCCATCGCTGGCGCCGGTGCAAACGGCCGATGCCGGCGCCGCGATGGGCGCCGTGTCAGTGCTGCAGTCGAAACCGGCCGACGCGCCAGACGAGGTCACGCGCGACACTGCCGTCATGGTGCCGCCGGCTGTCGCGGCGGAAACCGGCTCGGCCGTCGCGTCGACGCTCTACGTCATCGGTACGTTGGCGATCGCAGGGGGCCTGCTGCACATGAGTGTGAGGCTGGCGCGGGCGCGGCGACGGCGGAGCCGTTTCGAACGGCGGAGCGCGTATCTCCTTGCATCGTCTCGGCCCGCGCAAAGAGCGTTGCCACCTGACCGCATTCGACGATTTGCCTGACAGAGCGCTTTTGGCACCGGCCTGGCTGATTGCCGCGCGTGAACGCGCTGATGGCGCGGGAGCTCCTGCGTTCTGCCGTCAGCGGCCGTCCGGTGTTCGCATGCCGGCCCAGCTGTCGCGCACCTGCTCATAGTGCACGATCGGGTCGTAGGTCGGCACCTTGAGGCGAAGTACATTGGCATTGAGCCGCCCGACCGCCGAGAGCAGCGTGTACGAAGCGACGACCCGGTCGCGCTGGGCCGAGACCAGCGACACGCGTGCATTGACCAGCTCCTGCTGCGCGTTGAGCACGTCGAGCGTGGTCCGCTGTCCGAGACGGGCTTCCTCGCGCACGCCGTTGAGCGCGACCTCCGCGGCGAGAACCTGCGCCTGGGTCGCCAGGATCTGTGCCTTGGCCGCCTCGAGCTGGCTCCAGGATTGGATGACGAGCTGGCGGATCGCATCGCGCTGGGTGTCGACATCGATGCGGCGCTGTCCCAGCGTCTCTTTGGATTGACGGATATTGGAGTACTCGGCACCTCCCTGATAGATCGGCACCGAGACTTGGCCGATCACCGATGCAGAGAACTGGTTGGCGATCGGGGCAGACGCATCCCATTGCCGCTGCACGTTGCCGGTCACTGTCACCGTCGGATAGAGCGCGCCTTCGTTGATCTTGACCTGGAGCGCGGCAACGTCGACGCCGAGCATCGCGGCGGTCACCTGCGGGTGCTCGACCTTGCCCTGCTCCACCGCCATGGACAGCACGCGCGGAGACAATCGGTCGACCGGCGTGCCGGCGGCAAGCTTGCCGGGCTCGACCCCGATCACCTGGCGGTAGGTCGCCTTCGACGTCGTGTAGTTCGATTCGGCGATGTGCAGCTGCGAGCGCGCGGCCGCGAGGCGGGACTCCGCCTGCGCCAGGTCGGTGCGTGTCACTTCCCCGAGATTGAAGCGTTCACGTGTCTGGCGCAGCTGCTCCGCGAGCACCTCGACATTGCGGCGCTGCAGGTCGAGGATCGCTGCATCGCGCAGCAGATTCATGTAGGCGGTCGCTGCGTTGAGCAGCACCTGTTGCTCGATCAGCCGCAGCGTCTCGCGCGCTGCGGAAACCTGCGACTCGGCCTGCCGGGTGCGGTTCGCGGTTTGCAAGCCATTGAACAGCGTCTGCGTGCCGGTGACGCCGAGCGTTTGCGGAAAGAACGTCAGTGATTGGTTTGAATAGATCCGGCCGATCGTGAGCGGTCCGCCGGGCGGTCCCGAGGCGCCGATCGTCCGCGCTTGCGTGTCGGTGTATTGCGCGCCGCCGCTGTAGATACCGGTGACGCGCGGGCGATAGCCCGACAGCGCCTGCGGCACGCCTTCGTCGGTGGCGCGCACTTGCGCCCGTTGCGAATTGAGTTGCGGATTGTTGACGTAAGCCTGCGCCAGCGCCCAATCGAGCGTGTCAGCGAAGGCAGGCTGCGATGCCGACAGCATCCGTGCGGCTGCGGCAACCACCGCGCCGGCGTAAATCCTTCGCCGCGGTATGCGAAGCATGTACAAGCCCCCCCCAAACCCAACCAAACGCCTCAAGCGGTCACTCGCGTGCTCCCCTCCAGCTCGAATTGACGCCCTCGCCCAACCGGTTTGCTTTTTTGTTCAGCTTTGGCGGCATCATGCATGCACGGCTCTCGCGTCTTGCCGCGCCCGGAAAAACCAGCCGCGTGAGAGCGCGCGTATTGCGTTCCCGCAAGCGCGTCTGCCGCGCGAGGTCCGCCGATCGATCCATTGGAGATGTGCCGCCAGCTTTTCGTCACGCTAGCAGACTGGCGTTATTTCACATCTTCAGTTTGTTTAATTAGTTAATTCGCGCCCCGACGTGCTTTCGCTGTGGCGTCTGCGCGAGTTCGTGCCTGAGCTGCCTCGGCGCGTGATCGCATGACGCCCGCCGCAACAATGCGCGGATCGCCGGCGCAACGTTGGCTCCGGCCTGTGTCCGTGATCACAGATTTGCGCATTGCTGTAAGGCATTGACGCAGCGCGGCTTCCGGCTGGTTCCACGATGAACGCGGCGGTCTCCCCGTCCGACCAATAAGCGACCAGAACAGTTTGACCGCTTGAACCCGTCTCCGCATTTTGCAGGGAGGCTGCCATGTCGCTCACCGTTCAATCCCGCCGACTGCGCCTGCGCGCCCGTGCCCGCGCCAAGGCCGATGTGCTGAGCCGTCTCGACATGCTGCTGCGCCGGCGCGTCGTTGCCGGTTACGTCAGCTTCGTGCGTTAGGAACCAAACCGTACACCGGCGCTTGGTCCTCAAAGGACCACGCCATGCCCGTTCGCGAAGGACCGCCGCAACCGGCACCGCCTCCGAAAGACGAGCCGCCCCCTTACCCGGCCGAGCAGGCGCGCGGCGGCGAGATCATCCTCCGCACCCGTACCCAACGCATGATCTTCATTGCCGGCCTTGCTGGCGCCGTCATCCTCGTCCTGCTGCTCACGTTGATGGCGTGAGCGAAAAGGTTACATCCGGCGGCTTCATTTCGACGTGAGCGCGGGCTGCCGACCGCTATCCGCGTTGTGACCGCCTCCTCCCACCGACAGCCCTACATTCGCACCGTCCCAAGATCGGTTTGACGGGTACGAGGATGGCGTCCGTCCTGCTTGCGCTCCTTGCCGGCGTGCTCACTGTCGCCGCGCCCTGCACGCTTCCGGTGTTGCCGCTCCTGCTCGGAGCATCGGTCGGCCGCACCAGCGGCGTGCGTCCGCTGTTCATCGTGGCCGGCTTCGTCACGGCCTTCGCCGGCGCGACGCTGCTGTTCAGTGCCATCACCCACATCCTCGGCTTCGATCAGAATACGCTGCGCGACATCGCCGCCGGCCTGCTGGTGCTGTTCGGCCTGCTGCTGCTGTGGCCCCGGCCGTTTGCCGCGCTCGCCGCCCGGCTGACCGCCCCGTTCGGCGAGCACCTGACGAGCGATCGCCGCGGCAATCTCGGCGGCTTCGTCGTCGGCACGACGCTCGGTCTGATCTGGACCCCGTGCGCGGGACCGGTGCTGGGCTCGATCCTCACCGTGATCGCCACGTCGTCCGACAACGGCCATGCCGCGGCGCTGCTGGTGGTCTACGCGATCGGCGCCGCGCTGCCGATGCTCGCCATCGCCTATGGCGGCCAGGCCGTCACCACGCGCCTGCGCGGCGGCGCGCGCATCTCGCACCGTCTGCAGCAGGGTTTCGGCGTGCTGGTCATCGCGTTCGCGGTCGCGACCTATTTCCAATACGACGCCACGCTCACGCAGTGGCTCGCCGGCTTCTATCCCAACGGCCAGATCGGCCTGTAGACAGGAGGCATTCATGCATGCACGAAAGACATTGGCGGTGGCCGCAGCGATCGGCGTCGGTCTCAGCGCTCTCGCCACCCGCAACCTCACGGCCGGGGATGAGCCTGCACCACTGCAACTCGCGCAGGCCGGCCGCAGCGCCCCGAACTTCGTCGGCATCAATCAGTGGTTCAACTCGGGCCCGCTCAGCATCGAAGGTCTGCGCGGCAAGGTCGTGATGGTGAACTTCTGGACCTACGGCTGCTACAACTGCACCAACGCCCTGCCGCATGTCAGCAAGCTGTACGACAAGTACAAGGACAAGGGCCTGGTGGTCGTCGGCGTCCATACGCCGGAATTTCCATTCGAGAAATCGGCGGCCAACGTGCAAGGCGCGCTCAAGCGCCACGGCATCACCTATCCGGTCGCGCAGGACAATGACTACGCGACGTGGAAGACCTACGGCAATCGGTACTGGCCCGCGCAGTACATCATCGACCGCAGCGGGCGGATCGTGTTCACCCATGCCGGCGAAGGCGAGTACGACACGATCGACCGCACGGTCCAAAAGTTGCTGGCCGCGAGCTCATGAGCGCAGGCACGAAACGACAGAACCCGGAGCAACCGCCCCGGGTTCTGCAATTCACAGCAGTCGGCGAACGCCTCAGCTCAGCTTGATCCCCGCGTCGGCGATGATCTGCTTGAACATCGGCACTTCCTTCTGGACGCGCGCCATGTGGCCCTTGCCGGTCTTCGCGGTCACCTCGAAGCCGGCCTCGGTCAGCTTCTTCTTCAGGTCGGGCTTGGCGAGCAGCGCGAGCGCCTGCTTCTCGAGGAAGGCGACGGCTTCCGGCGGCGTCTTGGCCGGCGCCATCAGCGCCGTGTAGGTGTCGAACACGAAGTCCTTATAGCCGGACTCGACCATGGTCGGGATGTCAGGCAGGTCGTGCCAGCGCTTCTCGCCGGTGACCGCGAGCCCCTTGATGGCGCCGGCCTTGATCTGCGGATGCGCCGGCGCGAGCACGCCCGACGACAATTGCACGGTTCCGGACAGGAGCGCCTTGAGCGCGTCGCCGCCGCCCTGGTAGACGATGGACGCCATGCCCTTGAGGCCCTCGCGCAACTTGAGCACCTCGGCCTGCAGCTGCGGCGTGGTGCCGACCGGCGGCGTCGAGACGTTGTACTTGTCCGGCTCCTTCTTCACCATCGCAACGAATTCTTTCATCGTCTTGGCCGGTGAATCCGCCTTGACCGCGAACACGTGCGGCGACACCGCAAGCTCGCAGACCGCCGCGAAGTCCTTGAACGGATCGTAGGGCAGGTTCGGATAAAGACCCGGATTGACCGAGTAGGCGCTGGTCGAGAGCAGGATGGTGTAGCCGTCGGGGTCCGAGCGGGCGACCGTGCCCATGCCGATATTGCCGCCGGCGCCGCCCTTGTTCTCGACGACGAAGGAACCGCCGGTGGCGGCCTGCAGCTCCGCCGCCATGATGCGGGCGATGATGTCGGAGGGACCGCCCGGCGTGTTGGCGACGACGATCTTGACCGGACGATCAGGATAAGCGGCGAGCGCCGAGCCAACACGCAGGAAGACCGGAGCGGCGATGCCGAGCGCGGCTGCCTTGATGACCTGGCGCCGCGTGGAAGGGAGTCCCGTGCTGGGGGATTTGGTCATGACGTTCCTATGATGGGCGTTCGGGTTGCGGAGAACGTACGCGACGCGCGGACCCTAACATCCGAAAAAGGATTTGCAATCGGCGGGGTTAGGGTTAACGCGCGATGCCTGATGCGGAAAGAACATCCTGCCGACATAAATTCTTACTCAATTCCACCACAATCAAGGCCGAGCGTTTGCGCGCCAAACTCTAAGCAAGAACTTATGGAGGAATTACGGCTCTGTCGGTGTTGGGAGGCCGCGACGCAGCGCGGCAACGGGGTGGGCAGCGCCGACTGGGACGGCCGGGCGTTTCGACGCTCGGATGACGCACGAGAATAATCCCACCGAAAAGCAATGTGAAATAGAAAGTACCCGCGGCGCGGCAACGCGCCGTCGGTGAGTTGCGTCTGCGTCTGAAGGCTGCTGGGCGGGACGCAATCGAAACAAAAACTGGTTTGCGTCTCATCAAGGTCAGACCTCAGCGAGGCCCCAATGCCGCGTTCTCTGTCGTCTCTCGTCTGTCTCCTCGTCACCGCACTGTTCGTCACATCGTCTTCCGGGCTCCGCGCTCAGGTCGCCGCCCCTTCACCCGAAGCCAATCGGTCCCAGGTCCAGCTCGCGCAAGCGCAGCCGCAGCCGCCGCGCCGCCCGGTGGCGGCGAAGCCGAGCTACGCGGAGATGAAGGACAAGTACAACAAGTGGACGATCGGCCTCGCCGCCGGCCTCTACGAAGGCGCCGGCACACGCATGGCCTCGGAGCTGGCCAAGGCGGTGGAAGACGACGAGAACATGCGCGTCCTTCCGCTGCTGACCAAAGGCCTGTTCGGCAACATCTACGACCTGCTCTATCTCAAAGGCATCGACGTCGCGATCGTCAACGGCGACATCCTCGAGCACTTCAAGAACTCCGAGGAAGCCGGGGTCGTCACCCAGCGCATCAATTACATCGCCAATCTCTATGTCGGCGAGGTGCACATCCTGGTGCGCCCGGAGATCAACTCGATCCAGGATCTCGCCGGCAAGGTCGTGAACTTCAACACCAAGTCGTCGGCGACCGGCTATACCGGCCCGATCATCTTCGACCGCCTCGGCATCAAGGTGATCCCGAACTTCGACCCCCACCTCAAGGCGGTCGCGGAAATGACCAGCAGCCAGAACGTCGCGGCGGTGGCGTTCGTCTCGTCAAAGCCGCTGTCGCAGTTCCAGAAGAGCTTCCCGCCCGGCTTCAAGTTCATCCCCGTCCCCTACAACAGCAAGCTCAGCGACCTCTATCTGCCATCCGACCTGACGCCGCAGGACTATCCGCAGCTGGTGCCGGCCAACACCAAGGTCGAGACGGTCGCGGTGCCGACGGTGCTCGCCGCCTATGACTGGCCGCAGGACAACGACCGTCACCGCCGCATGGTGCGCTTCATCGACATGCTGTTCGAGCGGCTGCCGCAACTGCAGCAGACCGCCGGCAACCATCCGAAGTGGAAGGAGCTCAGCCTCGCCGGCCAGGTGCCGGGCTGGAAGCGCTATCCGCCGATGCAGAAGCGGCTCGACGCGGCGCAGGCCGAGATCGCGTCGAGCACCCCGGGTGGCGGCGGCAGCGCTGGCGCCGGCGGCGTGGTCCCGGACATCAACATGGCGCGCCAGGTCGCGCGCGGCATGTCGAACGATCCGAAGGAGCAGGAGCGCATCGTCCGCGAGTTCATGGAGTGGGCGAAGACGCGCCGCTGACCGCGCGCCCTTCCCGTCAACAAAACAGCGCTCGGCGTCACCCGCCGAGCGCTTTTTCTTTGCGTCGAAGGATCAGGCCCGGGCCCGTCCAAAATACCAGCCGCCGACGAACAGCAGGATGCCGACCACGGCGGCGGCGATGCCGTGCTTGACGCGCGGACGCGTCATGCCCGGATCGAAGCCCGGGAAGAAGGACGGAAGCTGGTCGGCCGGCATCAGGATATACATGCCGGCGGCGATCAGGCAGATGACGGCGACGATGAACAGCGCGACTTTCATCAGACCTCCCCTTTTTTTGGACCCCACGAGGGCGCATGTCCCGGAAAAGTGGATGCCGGTTTTCCGAAAGGGACATGCGCAATCAAAGAAGCTAGAGCGCGTCCCGATCGGGACGCGCTCTAAGTGTTGTGCGCCGGCACGCGCCCTTGCGCAAGTCCGTCAGATGGGAATCAGGTCTTCGCCAGTTCCTCATCTTTCGCGGTGGCGCGCTTGAGCGCCGGCCGGTCGGCGAAGCGCGCGATGTAGTCCGAAAACTCCTTGCGCTCGGGGATCAGCTTGAACATCGTGCCCCAGCGCAGGCCCGAGCCGATCACCACGTCGGCGGCAGTGAACTGCTCGCCCATGAGGAACGGCCCCGACTTCACCGCCTGGGCGACCACGTCCATCACCGTGTCGAAGTTGCCGTAGCCGAGCATGGCGCGGCGCGCCTCCTCTTTGCGCGGCGCGGCGCGGTCGATGATTGCCGGCTCGATGCAGCTCGGCCCGAAGAACAGCCATTTGAGATAGATGCCGCGGCGCGGATCGCCGGTCGGCACGTTGAGTTTCGCGCTGGGGAACGCGTCGGCGAGATAGGTGCAGATCGCCGCGCACTCGGTGATCACCACGTCGCCGTGCTTGAGCGCCGGAACCTTGCCCATCGGATTGATGGCGAGGTAGTCCGGTTGGAGATTCTCGCCCTTGCTCAGGCTCAACAAGTGGATGTCGTAGGGCTCGCCGAGCTCCTCGAGCATCCAATGAGCGACCGACGAGCGCGAGGGCGCGGCGTGATAGAGCGTAAGCGCAGCCATGCGAAAGGCCTTTCGTGAGGATTGGCAGGAAGTTCCGGCAAACTATCCTGCCATCATGACAATTTGTGGCAGCAGCACGTTGTGGCGGACGGTTCCGCGGCGTATACGCGGCGAATGATGAGCGAGATCTCCGCCGCTTCGGACGCAGCCGTAACCGAGTGCCCGCGCTGCCTCAAGCCGGCGACCCTGTGCGTCTGCGACGGCATCGCGCCGATCGACAACAAAGTGAGTCTGCTCATCCTGCAGCATCCGCAGGAGCAGGACCGCACGCTGGGCACCGCGCGGCTCGCCGCGCTGCATTTCAAGAACGCGCTGTTCAGGATCGGCCTGTCGTGGCCGAGCCTGACGAAGATCCTCGGCCGCACGGCAGATCCGCAGCGCTGGGCCATCCTCTATCTCGGCTCCGCCAATGCGCAGAAGCTCGCGCCCGGCCGCGAGCTGGTGGTGGTCAACCGCAAGGGCGAGGCGGTCGGCAACCAGGACGCGGCGCTGCGCGAGATCGAAGGCATCATTCTGCTCGACGGGACCTGGAGCCAGGCCAAGGCGCTGTGGTGGCGCAACGCCTGGATGCTGAAGTGCCGGCGCATCGTGCTCGGCCCGCGCCAGCCGTCGCGCTACGGCAAGGTGCGGCGCGAGCCGCGACGCGACGCGCTCTCGACCATCGAGGCGGCCGGCCTGCTGCTCAGCCGGCTGGAGGAGCGGCCGGAGATCGAGGCGACGCTCAACGCGAGCTTCGAGCGGATGCTGGCGAAATTCCGCGCGGCGCGGCGGACCAGCCCGCAGCTGGTGCGGCGCTAGTGTCCCTGGCTATTCGGGCTGCTCGATCTTGAACGGCGTCTCGGTGATCTTGCGCGTCTTGGCGCAGGCATAGGCGCCGGCCTTGCCGCAATAGCTGCCGTGCATCCAGAAGCGAATTTTCTGCCCCGGCAGCATGTCGTATTTCTGCACCCGGCCGCTGTACACGTTGACCAGCGTGCCGTCGCGCTTCGCCACCAGGATCGTCAGCTCACAGCCGCCGGTGCCGCAGAAGTAGCTCTCGAACTCGGTGCACGTCGTGTCCTCGAAGCTGACGATGTAGTCGGCGCGGCCGTCGCCGGTGAGGTCGAGCTTGCGCACGATCCTGCGGCCGAGCCTGATGTCGCCCTTGGTCTCCCCCTCGCCCGCCCCGCGGCATTCGGCGCGCGCTGCGTCGAGCACCGACTGCACCTCGCGCGGATACTTTGCCGGTTCGGCAGCCGCGCCGCCGACCACCAGCGCCGCGGCGATGTTGAAGACAAGCAAGGCTCCGCGCATGTCCGCCCCTTGATGGAGCGACCGTAGCGCGGAAATCTCAGAAGCGGTAGTTGACGCCGGCGCGGATCACATTGCTGTTGAGCTTGGCGTTATCGGTGACAGTCGGCAGCCCGCTGAATGGAATCGCCGTGTGGGTCGTGCCGAAATCGAGATAGAGGTATTCGACCTTGGCGCTCCAGTGTGCGTTGAGCGCCACCTCGGCGCCGCCGCCGATCGTCCAGCCGTTGCGCGTCTCGGTCGCGCTGAAGCCGGCGCTGACGCCGCCGGCGCTCGCCACCGCGTTGGTCTCGAGCCGCGCATAGGCGTAGCCGCCGGTAACATAGAGCAGCCAGCCGGCCGCCGCGTAGCCGGCGCGGCCGCGGACGGTGCCGAACCACGGAATCTTCTGATCGTAATGCGCGCTGAGATCGACGCCGCACACCGCCGCGGGACAGGTCGGTGCGTCGATGTCGCCGCGGATGTTCGCGAACTGAAAGTCGGTCTCGAGCCCGTAGACAAACGAGCCAAGCTGCCGATTGTAGCCGGCCTGAACGCCGCCCAGCGCGCCGGACATGGAGTTGGTGAACGGAGCGAAACCAGGGCCACCGCCGACATCGAAGTCGCTGCGGCCGGTGCCGATTCCGCCGCCGGCATTGGCGCCGATGTAGAAGCCGGTCCAGTCGAACACGGGACGCGGGGCCATCGGCGCAGGCGGCGGATACGGGCCCAGGTCGGCGGCAAATGCGCTGGCGCCGATGACGGACGCGAGCACGGCAAGGCTGATACGAAGCATGGGAATCCCCTCCCCCACTCCGTATGCCTTACGTCCTGTTAACGAACCGCCAACGTCCGGCGGCCGAACGCAGATCGCATTCAGTACTGGAGCTGGACCTGCATGGTCTGGCTGCCGCTCCGGTAATCGAATGCCGCGGCGGAAAATTCCGGCGGGCCGAAGCTCGCCGACGGATTGCGCAATCCACCAGAAAGCCATTTCAGGCCGTTCGCGCTTGTCCTGACAATTCTATGGTTTGAATGTCGATCTAGTTGATCGTCAGCTCGATCGACCAGTGCTCGTCGATGCGCCGCCAGCCATAGAACTTGCGCTCCTTGCCGGCCGCCGCATCCAGGTCGCCGTCGACCTCGTCGTAATCGTACTTGCCGCGGCCGTGGACATAGGATTTGGACGAGCCGTGCACGACCATGCCGGCTGCGTAGCCGACGAACACGACCACCGTGTCGAACTGATAGAAACCGCGCGCCGCGCCGGCCTCGCGGCACAGCTGGCGATAGAGCGCGATGCGCTCGGCGCTCACGCCGATGGTCGACGGATCGGCCGGATCGGTCCAGTCGACGTCGATGCGCTTGAGGCCGCGATCCTCGCGGATCATCCTGACCAGCGTCTCGAACGTCTCACGCTTGTGCCGGAAGTTCTCGATCATGGCCGCGTCGCTCGGCCGCGGGCCGGGCGTCCAGGAGTCGAAGATCAGCGCGACGGAACCGAGCAGGACGGCGGCGACGATGGCGAGCACCACGAGGAGCAGGCCGACCGCGGCGAGAGTGAATTGCAACCAGGCTTTCACGACACGCACCGCGGACAATGCCCCGGTATTGGTCGCGGCGCGCGCCGAAGTGGTTCAGCCGAACAGGGCCCAGAAATATGCGAGCGTCGCGGCAACGCCAAGGCCGCTGCGCACGGCGTGCAGCTGGCCCCACTTCTCGATCAGCTGGCGCGAGACGACGCCCGCCTGCTCGTTCGAAATCTCGTTGAGCGCGTTGTTGGTCGGCAGAATCACGTAGAGCGTATAGGGCCAGTTCGCCATGATGAGGATCGCGGCGACGAACCACGACCAGCGGCCGCTCATCGCGCCGGCGACGATGCCGAGAAACCCGGAGATGAGCACGAGCGAGGCCTGCATGACCTTGCCACGCTCGTAGCTCGGCTTCCATTGCGCGAGCATGGCGCGATCGTCGAGCCGCAGGCGCGCCGGCTGCTCGGCGACGTTGATATAGATCGCGGCGCCGGTGAATGCGGCGGCGAGAACCAGAGCGAGTGCACCGACCAGCGTGATCATCTGTTCCCTAGTTCTCCGCCTTGATATTGGCCTGCTGAATGATCTTGCCGAACTTTTCCGTCTCGGCCTGCACGAAGGCGCGGAACTCCACCGGCGACAGCGGCCGCGGCACGATGCCCTGCACCTCGAGCTTGTCGGCGATCGCCTTGTCCTTGAGCGCCGTGTTGACGATGCCGTTGAGCCGAGCCACCACCGCGTCCGGCGTGCCGCCGGTCGCGAACAGCGCGAACCAGTTGAGCAGCTCGTAGTCCTTGAGCTCGGCCGCGCCTTCGGCGAGCGGCGCGACGTCGGGCAATTGCGGCATGCGCTCGCGCGAGGTGACGGCGACGGCGCGCAGCCGCCCGTCCTGGATCAGCGGCAGCGCCGCGGCGAGGCTCGCGAAGCTCATCGTCACGGCGCCGGTCGCGACGTCGGTCACCGCCGGCGCCGAGCCGCGATACGGCACGTGCAGCACGTCGATGCCGGCCATGCTGTTCATCAGCTCGCCGGCGAGCTGCTGCGGATTGCCGATGCCGGACGACGAGAACGAGAGCTTGCCGCGGTTGGCCTTGGCATAGGCGACCAGCTCGGCCGGCGTCTTTACCGGCGTCGTTGCCGCGACCACCACCACGCAGGGCACGATGCCGACCAGCGCGACCGGCGCGAGCTGCCTCGCCGGATCGTAGGTCATCTTCTCCCGGTAGAGGTGCTGGTTGATCGCGACCTCGCCCGACGCGACCATCAGCAGCGTGTGGCCGTCGGGTGGTGCCGTCGCGGCCGCCTGCGCGGCGATCATGGCGCTGGCGCCCGGCCGGTTCTCCACCACGATCGGCTGGCCGAGGGTCGCTTTCATGGGCTCGCCGAGCATGCGCGCGACGAGGTCGACGCCGCCGCCGGCGGGATAGCCCACCAGCATGCGGATCGGGCGGTCGGGATATGTGGCCTGGCCGAGCGCCGTTCGCGTCCCGAGAACCGCGCCGGCGGCGATGGCGAATTGGCGGCGTGTCAGCATCGGCATCCTCCCAGGGTGGAAGCGATCCTAGGACGGCCGTCGCCTCCCGTCATGCGGGGAGCGGATGTCGCCTGTTGATGAAAGCGATCAGCGGGTATGCGAGCGCAGGCGCCATTCCGCCTCGTCCTGCGACAGGCCGGACGCGAGCAGCCGGTCCGCGGTCCAGCCTTCACGCCGGAGCATGTAGGCCACCAGCAGGCGGTAGCGCGCATAAAGCCCCGAGCGCGCCGGGTCGAGATCGCTCTCGTCGGCAAGCAGCGCACGCGTCAGCTCATCGATGTCGACCTCGCCGCCGAAGCCGATGTAATCCGCCATGCCCTCGCGGATCCATTTCGGCAGCCGCCAATTGGCGATCGCGCCGATGCGCGCGCCGATCAGGCTGTGGCCGACCTCGTGGGCGCCGTAATAGGCGAGCGTGCGCGGCGGCACCGTGCTTCTCACGCGCAGCAGGCGGTTGGCATCGACATCGGCGGCGCGGATGAACACGTTGTGCAGCGGATAGTAATTGACGCCACCAGCGCCGTAGTTCCACAGAAACACGAGCCGCTGGCGCCACTCGTCATTGGCGATGAAGATTCGATGGGTGGCGTCGCCGAGCGTGAACGGCGAATGCGCGACGCGTCGCTCGATGTCCGCGAGCACGGCCCGGCCCTTGTCCGGATTGAACGGCCGATCCGACCACAGCTCCAGATGGCCGTGCTCGACATGATAGGCGAACAGGGGCTGCGGATAGGCCAGCATAGCCGCCAAGATTGCGGTGAGCAGAACGGTCGCGCCGGCGAGTGCGCGAACCAGGCTGAAGACCCTCTGGCGGAGCGGAGTGGCCATCGGCATGACGCGGAGTTGCCCGGTTTTCGGGCCGAAATTGCGGCCGAACCACCTGGCGTCCCAAAATCGTGACTTTCTCGAAAACGGCAGCGGCGTTACGCTTCGGACAGCAACATCCGTACGGCAGGTCGCGACTCAGCGCGGCTGCACCGACTCGGCGCGGCGCGCAGGTGAGCCTCGACCGCTCAAGCGGGAGAAGGAGGTAACGACCATGGCGCATTCGCATGTGCTGACGGGCGCCTATCTCAGCCCGGCCCATCCCACGGTTCGAACCATCGGCATGGCCGATATCAAGGATGCACTCCGACGCGGCGTCGATGACTTTTTGGCGATGCCGAGCCACGCGGCATTTCTGTGCGTGATCTATCCGATCATCGGCCTGTTGATCGGCCGCTGGATCATCGGCGCGAATGTGCTGCCGTTGCTGTTTCCGCTGGTGGCCGGTTTCACGTTGATCGGTCCCGTCGCCGCGCTCGGGCTCTATGAGATGAGCCGGCGCCGCGAGAAGGGGCTCGACGCGTCATGGCAGCACGTGCTCGAGATCAGGAACTCGCCCTCGCTCGGGCCGATTGCCGCGCTCGGCGGGCTGCTGCTGGTGATCTTCTTCATCTGGATCGCGGCGGCGCAGGCGATCTATGTGGCAACCTTCGGTTATACGCCGGCGGCGTCGATCCCGCATTTCCTGACGCAGGTCTTCACCACGCCGGAGGGCTGGACGCTGATCCTCATCGGCAACCTCGTCGGCCTCCTGTTCGCGCTGGTGGTGCTCACCATCAGCGTGGTGTCGTTCCCGCTGCTGCTCGACCGTGACGTCGGCGTAGCGGGCGCGATCCTCACCTCGATCCGCGCCGTGCTCGCCAATCCGCTGGCCATGGCGGTGTGGGGACTGATCGTCGCGGCGCTCCTGGTGATGGGCTCGTTGCCGCTGTTCCTCGGCCTCACCGTCGTGCTGCCGATCCTCGGCCATGCGACCTGGCATCTCTATCGCAAGGTCGTCGCCGCCGACGACAGCCCGCCGGCCGAGCCGCGCCCGCGCCCGTCGCGCGGACAGCGCTACGCCGCCGAATTCCCCGCCTCGTTGTTCACGGGCCAGCGCTCACGGACGCGCGACGACGTCCAGTAGCGTGATGGCTGGTGGCAATAAAACAAAAGCCGGGTCGCAGGTCGCGACCCGGCTGCATTGTCAGAGTGAGATTTTTACCTTGCGCATGTCCGCTTTTCCGAAACATGCGCGCGTCGAGCTTCAGCTGCCGACCGCGTCCGAGACGCATTTCTTCATGTGACTGTCCTTCGCCGCGCCGGCGAGCTTCTTCGACGCGGAATCAGCCTCGCACTTCGTCTTCGCATCGCTCTCGCACTTGGTCATGAAGCTGTTCAATGCCGCTCCGGCGAGCTTCTTGCTGGTCGCGTCCGCCTTGCAGGATGCCGCGTGCGCACTGCCAGCCGCCAGCGAGAGAACCGCCGCCACTACAATCGCTTTCATGTCTGCCCCCTTGGGTGTTGACGGACCGCTCCAGGACCGCCGCCGGTCCCGGAACGAATCCGGCGCGTGCCACGCTTGCCTGCCATCGTGGCGTGCCCGTGACAACCCGTGGAGACATTCGGCCGCGACAATCCACACCAGCATCGACATCGCAGTGCAGCAAGTTGTACATGGCCTTGGATCTGCCGGAACCAGATGGGAACCAAGCGCGCCATATCGTAATTCTTGTGTGTTCTCGCTTCGCCGAAGACCGCAGTCATGGAGGGCTATCGTGCTGAAATATAAGGCTTTTGGTGTCCTGGTGATTTTGACGGCGACGATGATTCAGGGAGCGGATGGCGCAGATGACTCATTTCCGATTGCAGGGCTTTACACCAAGGATCGCGTCTGCAAGGGCGACGACACCGACCCGGTCGATGTTCGCGTGAAGCTCGACAAGAAGAGCATCGATTCGTCGTTTGGCCTGTGCGAGCTGTCGGAGCACCGACGCAACGGCAACACCTTCACCGCCGTGGTGTCGTGCAAGGACCCGCTCGGCGGCTTCCTGGTCTCCGGCATCACCTTCAAGCTGCGCCCCGACAAGGCGTTGGATTTCTCGGACCAGTACGAGACCTACAGCGCGGTGCTCTACCGCTGCCCGGACCGCGGCTCGAACGTGGCCGGCGTCGACCGGTGAGCGCCGGCGCCGGGCCGATCCCCATGTGACGTTACGGACGTTGGTGTATCATCTCCCGAGAAAAAACTCGGGAGAGATCGCCTGTGCTCGCGCCTGGATTGAACACGCAGTACGCCGGCAGCAACGTCACCGGCGACAAGGGCCTGATCGCGATCGACAAGGTCGGCAACAAGGTCCGCTTCTACGAACCGCGCACGCTGAAGGAGACCAAGGCGCTCGACGGGCCGGAGCCCTGCGTGCACGAGCTCACCTTCTCGAGCGACCGCAAATACGCGTTCGTGCCGCTCTACGGCGACGGCATCTACGGCAGCAACAAGCAGCCCAACAACAAGCTCCTGATCGTCGATCTCGACCGACAGGAGATCGGCGACATGATCGACCTCGGCGAGTGTCTCGCCCCGCACGGCATGGTCGGCACCCGCGACGGCAAGGTCTGGGTGGTGTCGGACCTGGTCAACCGGCTCCTCCTGGTCGACCCTGCCAAGAAAGCGATCGAGGCGACTTACGACATCCCGGGCAAGGGCGCGCATTTCGTCGTGCTGCTGCCGGACGAGTCGAAGCTCTATGTCTCGCACAAGGAGTCCGATCTCGCCGTGTTCGACCTCAAGCAGCGCGCGTTCGTCGCGCGCGTCCCGCTCGGCCGTCCTGGCGTTGAGAAAGGCAACGGCAGCGGCAGCGAGGGCCTCACACCGACCCCGGATGGCCGCAGGCTGCTGGTGATCGACAACGACACCTCGGACATCCGGGTGATCGATACTGCGAGCGACCGCGAGATTGATCGCGTGCCGCTCACCATGCATCCAAGGACCAACGTCAAGCGCTCGCGCCTCGCCAAGCTGATGTTCTCGCCGGACGGTCGCGCGATCGTGGTGGTGAGCTACGCGACCGGCCTCGCCTGGATCATCGATGCGGCCGACTACCGACGGCAGACCCCCGTCACCGTCGCCAAAGGACCGTTCGGTATCGCCTTCGCGCCGACGCGGACCGCCCTCGTCTCGTGCCACGACAGCGGCCTGATCACGCAGATCGATCTCGAAGCCAGGACCGTCGTCGACGCCTTCGACGGCGGCAACGGCATCGAATGCCTGGCCTTCTACTGAGCCTCAACTCTTCGCACCGAAAGCGAGTGCCTCAATGTCACGTCCGATGTCACAGCGAACCTGCTCCCTCGCCGCCCTTGCGCTGATCGCGTTCGTGCCGCTCGGGCCCGCCGTCGCGCAGGTGCCGGAAATCCGCCTGGCACGCCAGTTCTCGATGGGCTACCTGCAGCTCAATGTGATGGAGCATCACAAGCTGATCGAGAAGCACGCCAAGGCGCTCGGCATCAACGAGGTGAAAGTGTCCTGGCAGGCGTTCAACGGCCCGGGCGTCATGAACGACGCGCTGATCTCGGGCAGCATCGACGTGGCCTCGGGCGGCACGCCGGGCCTGCTGACGTTGTGGGCCAAGACCAAGGGCACGCCACTCGAGGTGCGCGGCATCTCCGCGCTCAGCTCGCAGCCGTTCCTGATGAACACGCGCAATCCGAAGGTGAAGACCATCGCCGATCTCGGGCCGGACGACCGCATCGCCATGCCGGCGGTGAAAGTCTCGATCCAGGCCATCATGCTGCAGATGGCCTCGGCCAAGGCGTTCGGTCCGGCGAACTTCGGCAAGTACGATCCGCAGACGGTGTCGATGTCGCCGCCCGACGCCACCATCGCGCTGATGAGCGGCGGCAGCGAGATCAACACGGTGTTCAGCGTGCCGCCGTTCCAGAACCAGCAGCTCACCAAGCCGGAGATCCGCACGGTGATCAATTCCTACGACGTGATGGAAGGCCCGCACACGTTCACCGTGGCCTGGACCTCGGCGAAATTCCGCGACGCCAATCCCGTGCTCTACAAGGCGCTGATCGCGGCGCTCACCGAGGCGACCGAGATCGTCAACAAGGACCGCCGTGCCGCCGCCGCGCTGTGGATCGAGGATTCGAAGTCGAAGCTCGCGCTCGACTTCGTCGACGGCATCGTGTCCGGGGCACAGGTGCGCTGGACCATGGTGCCGGAGAACACCATGAAGTTCGCGCAATTCATGGCGTCCGTCGGCACGCTCAAGCCGACGCCGACGTCGTGGCGCGACTACTTCTTTCCCGAGGTGCATGGGATGAACGGCAGCTGATCCGTCCCATGCACAGAACACTCCTGTCCCTCGCGGCGTCCGTGACGTCCTTGGCCATCGGCGCAAGCGCCGCGGCCGCTCAGACGGTCGGTTCCTGGCCGACGCGACCGATCGAGATGATCATCGCGTTCGGCGCGGGCGGCGGCGTCGACATCGTCGGCCGCTCGATCGGCTCGGCCATCGGCGAGCAGGTCGGGCAGAACCTCGTCGTGGTCAATCGCGAGGGCGCCGGCGGCACGCTCGGATTCGGCGTGCTCGCCGCGGCGCCGCCCGACGGCTACACGCTCGGCTTTGGGCCGACCACGCCGATAGCCAACGCGCCGTATCTCGTGAAGGGCGTGCGCTACGAGGTCGGATCGTTCGACTACATCTGCCAGGTGTTCGAGAACGTGTTCACGCTGGCGGTGCCGGCGGAGTCGAAGTTCAAGTCGGCGCAGGACCTGTTCGCCGCCGCCGGCAAGGAGCCGGGCAAGCTCACGTTCGGCCATGCCGGCCTCGGCACCATCCCGCACCTCTCGGTCGAGAACCTGGGCGAGGCGCTGAAGCTCAAATTCACCCAGGTGCCGTTCCGCGGCGACGCGCCGATGCTGCCGGTACTCATCAAGGGCGACCTCGATTTCGGCGCGCTGGCGATCTCGTCGATCCGCGGCCAGAACGTGCGGCTGCTGATGGTGTTCGCCGAGCAGCGCCATCCCGCCTATCCGGACGTGCCGACGGCCAAGGAGCTCGGCGTCGCGCATCCGGTGCCGCCCGGCCACAACGGCGTGTTCGCGCCCAAGGGCCTGCCGGCCGAGATCCGCGCCTCGCTCGAGAAGGCCTGCGCCGCGGCAGTGCGCAGCCCGACCGTAGCCCAGGCGACGGCGAATACCAGCCAGACCATCCGCTACCTGACCGGGCCCCAATTCCAGGCGCAGACTGTGGCCGACCACAAATTCAAAGGCGAGCTGATCCGCCGGCTCGGCCTCGAGGCGAAATAAGACAACAAGCAGGAAGCGTCATGTCGTACGACGGAATTCTTGGCGAGACGGTCTCGTTCCGCGGCCACAATGGGGACCAGGGGGAGGCCTATTACGCGCGGCCGACCCGCAACGGCAAATTCCCCGGCCTGGTGCTGATCCATCATCTGCCGGGCTGGGACGAGTGGATCATCGAGGTGGTGCGCAAGTTCGCCCATCACGGCTTTGCAGCGATCTCCCCTCACCTCTATTTCCGCGACGGGCCCGGCAGCCCGGACGACATCGGTGCGCGGGTGCGCGCGGCCGGCGGCGTCGCCGACGAGCAGGTGGTGGGCGACGCCAAGGGCGCACTGGCGTTTCTGCGCGCCCAGCCGAATGCCAGCGGCAAGGTCGCGGTGATGGGCTTCTGCTCCGGCGGCCGGCACGCCTACCTGATCGGCTGCCGCGTGCCGGAGTTCGATGCGGTGGTCGATTGCTGGGGTGGCAATGTCATCGTTGACGACAAGGCGCTGCTCAACGCCAAGCGGCCGGTCGCGCCGATCGATCTCACCGGGCAGCTCAAGGCGCCGCTATTCGGCATCTTCGGCAATGACGACGAGAACCCGACGGCGGATCAGGTCAACCGCACCGAGGCGGTGCTCAAGAAGCTCGGCAAGAATTACGAATTCCACCGCTACGACGGCGCCGGCCACGCCTTCTTCAACACCGCGCGCATCGCCTATCGGCCCGAGCAGGCCGCCGACGGCTGGCGCAAGGTGTTCGCGTTCCTGAACAAGCACCTCGCCGCGTGACGTGAAGCCGTCGCATGTATGAGATCGACATCGCCAAGTGCACTGCGGGTTCCCTCCCCCTTGTGGGGAGGGGTTAGGGGTGGGGGCGGCTGAGCTGCATCACAGCAACGCTGTGCACGTTGCTACCCCCTCCCCAACCCTCCCCCACAAGGGGGAGGGAGCGAGAGTCACTGCCCGCCTGACAAGATCTAAACGGAGAAGAAAAAAGATGTGCTCGTATATCGTCGAGAAGGCCAGCGTGACCGGCAGCGCCAAGGGGCCGAGCGGCTGGATGCGGATCGATACCGCCAACGTCTATTTCGACCATCCCTACCACGCGCCGCTCGACCACGCGCTCGGCATCGACTTCGTGTGCGAGGCGGACGGCGCGCGCGAGCGCGTGGCGGTCGAGTTGTCCGCGGCGTCGGCGCGGGCGCTGGTGGAAAAGATCCTGGCTGCGCTCGAGAGCGGCGAAACCGCGCACAGCCACGCGGCCGAGTGAATTTTTCCCGAGCTCAGTCCTGCTCGACCTCGTCGTCGGGAACGATCGACGGCGACGGAAAGATCATGCCGGCCGACTTGGCGAGCGTGATCTTGGAGCGGCTCGAGGCTCGGGTCGGCTCGACCTGACGCTCGCGCGACTGGGTGAACAGCGTCTGGCCGAGCGCGGTGCCGAGCGCCTGCACCAGCGTCTCCTGATCGCAGGTGGCGGCGATCGCGAGACCGATCTTGTGCATGTGGGATTTCTGGTAGCAGAACGCCGCGAGATTGGCGCGCTGCTGCGGCGTGAACGTGTCGATCAGCTCGAACACGGCGTTTTCGGTGGCGCGATAGAGCCGGCCAACCAACTCTTCCGGGACGACGTGGTCGTCATTCCAGGTGGCGGCAGACGGCGGGCGAGCAGGTGACGCGGCCATGTCGTGTCTCCGTGCCTGAGTGGCGCCAATACTATTAAGGAATGGATGGTTAACGTGTTGTTAAATGTCGGCCGCCCCGCGTATTCATCCGTATCCGCCGCCGTGCATCTCCTTACGTAACAAGTATTCGGAGCACCCTGTATGCCCTCCGTCGCCGCGACCGGACCCGTCCTGATCACCGGCTGCTCCAGCGGACTCGGCCAGGCGAGCGCGCGGCTGTTTCGCGCCGCCGGGTACACGACCGTGGCGACCAGCCGGCGCGGCGACGACATGAGCGAGCTGCGTGCGCTCGGCTGCGAGACGCTGCCGCTCGACGTCACCGACGAGGCGTCGCGCTGCGCCGCGGTCGAGGCGATCGAGACGCGTTACGGCGCGGTCGGCGTGCTGATCAACAATGCCGGCTACGGGCAGTACGGACCGATCGAGGAAATCTCGCTCGAGCTCATTCGGCGCGCCTTCGAGACCAACGTGTTCGGGCTCATTCGGATGTCGCAGCTGGTGCTGCCGGCGATGCGACGGGCCGGACGCGGCCGCATCGTCAATGTCAGCTCGCTCGCCGGCCGGGTCTGCTCGCAGGGTGGCGGCGTCTATCACATGACCAAGTTCGCCGTCGAAGCGCTCGCCGACGCGCTGCGTCCCGAGGTCAAGCCGTTCGGCATCGACGTCGTCAATGTGTTGCCCGGCCCGTTCGTCTCGAGCTACGCGGGCAAGGTGGTCGACGGCATTCCCGATACCGGGCCCGACAGCCCCTACGTCGCGTTCAAGCGTAATCTCGGCCAGTGGATGCGCGACTTCCTCCAGCCGGATCATTTCGGCACCATGTCGTGCGAGACGGTCGCCCGCGCCGTGTTCAAGGCCGGCTCCGCGCGGCGGCCGCGCACCCGCTACAATGTCGGCTTCATCGCGCATCTCGGCCCGATCGGCCGGGCGCTGACGCCCGATCGCGTGGTCGACGCCCATATGGCGCGCCAGATCCCGATCAGATAGCGCGGAATCGCTCATAACCCGCCGCGAACAGGCGCAAATTTCACACACGCGGACGGGGCTCGCGGGCCGTCCCGGTATCATGATGCTGCGTTGCAATATTGCATGTTGCGCCGCGTCAAATCGCCTTCATAATTTTCGGCAGGGGCACGAGTCGGCCGACCGGCCGCAAGCGCTCGCTTCGACAGAAAGGAATCGATCGCACCCACTCCACACGCGGCCGGGACAAACAAGAAGGAATTGCCATGGTCGCAATCCATGCACGGCTGCTGTTTGCCTCAGTCTTGGTTCTGGCTTCGCTCCTGCTGGCTCCCGATGTCTCCGCCCATGACAGCTGGATCTCCCGCGGCGGGCACAAGAATGCCGCGGGCGAATGGTGCTGCGGCGAAGGCGATTGCTTCGTTGTCCCGCCGGAGCAGGTGAGGATCGGATCGGCCGGCTACAGCCTGTTCGGGGTGGAGACCGTGCCGTTCAACGAGGCGCAGCCGTCGCCGGACGGCGCCTATTGGCGATGCAAGCGGCCGGACGGCACGCGCCGCTGCTTCTTCGCGCCCCCGCAGGGATATTGACGGTCAGACCGAATCAGGCCGCGAGCGCGTCCGCGCGAAATTCAGCCGAACGCGTCGCCGGCTGCGGCAGATTTGCCTCCATCTGCTCGTAGCCGCGGACCCGCAGCCGGCCGTCGGCAGGGCACATCTCCACCGCGAGGCGCGTGAACCGATTGAGGATCGGCGGGGTGATCCAGGCGAAACTGTCGCGCTCGAACGACCCGTTCCAGCCATGGAAGGCCGCGCAGCGCGAGCGGCTGTTCTCGGCGGCGTCGGCCGACGAGCAGGTGAAGGCCTGGCTGCCGCCGACGCGCGCCTCCCAGGGCGCGGTATTGACCAGCCAATCGTTGGCCGCGTACGTGTCGGACACCCGCGTCGCGTAGCCCTCCTCTGTGCGCTCGATCACGCAGCGCTCGCCGCTCCGGCAGCCGACCAGGGTGTAGATCACCGGCCGCGCCACCGGCACGGTCTCGAGCCGCGCGCGCGCCTCGGCGAAATCCTTGCAGGTCTCGAACACGTCGCGCAGCAGCTGGTCGGGCGGAATGTGCCGCACGCCCCACAAGGTCATCGCGGCGTTGAGCGCGATGTCGAGTGGGCGCAGGCTCGGATGGCGCGTGCGCCGCCACATCGGCGCTTGGTTCATCGCGGCTGCGAAGCGCCCCGGCGCCAGCGCGGTCAGCACGCCGACAAAGCCAGGCCAGGTCACGTTGAGAAATTCGCCGGCGGGGCCGGACTGCCGTGTCACCTCGACATGACGGCCAAGGCCGGGAAACGGCCAGTCGAGCGTGCGCCCGAGCCACGGCACTGCCTCGTCGCGCGCATGCGTCGTGCAGCCCCACTGGTAGGAGCCGTTGAGGAACCAGATTCCGGTGAAGCCGAGCGTCTCGGCAATGGTCTTCACCTCGCCGACATAAGGCGAAAGCGACCGCATCAGCCAGCGCCGCGACAGCGCGTCGAGCACCGGCACGAGCGTACCACTGCCGACCGGAAACCACGACACGCAGGTGTCGCGCAGCGACCGCGCGCGGGCGCGGCCTTCGACCGCGTGGCGGATCGGTCCGCCGTCGCGCACGTCGACGAATGGAATTGTGGGCGGAGTTGTCGCGGGACCCGTGCTCATCAGCAATCTCACGCGCCCCCGGCCGCGTCTGCTATACACTCCACCAAGACCGCGTCAACGCGGCGTTAATGAGATCGCGGCGGGAGGAGCATAATGTACAGGATTTTTTCTGTACTTTCCGCGGTATGTGCGACCGGTCTGGCGACAGTCACGGCCGCGAGCGCGCAAGATTACCCCTCTCGCCAGATCGATTTCGTGGTTCCGTTCGTCGCCGGCGGTACGACCGATACCATCGCGCGGGCGCTTGGCCAGCGGCTGAGCGAGAAGCTCGGCCAGCCGGTGATTGTCAACAACCGGGCCGGCGCCGGCGGCGCGATCGGCACGGCGACCGTCGCCAAAGCCAATCCCGACGGCCACACGCTGCTGGTTCACACCATCGGTTTTGCGACCGCGCCGTCGATGCAGAAGCAGAGCTACGATCCGGTCCAGGATTTTGCGCCGATCACCCAGATCGCATCGCTGCCGCTGATGCTGGTGGTGCATCCGTCGGTGCCCGCGACCAACGTGGCGCAGCTCGTCGCGCTCGCCAAGGAGAAACCTGGCCAGCTCGACTACGCCTCGGCCGGCGTCGGCACGTCGCCGCACCTCGCCGCCGAGATGTTCAAGCAGATGGCCGGCGTCAACCTGGTGCACATTCCGTTCAAGGGCAACGCCGACGTGATGAACGCAATGCTCGGCGGCCATGTGAAGGTCTACTTCTCGCTGGTCCCGGCGTCGCTGCAGCAGGTGAAGGCGGGCGGCGTGCGCGCCCTCGCGGTGACCACCGAGCGGCGCATCGCCGCGATGCCCGACGTGCCGACGCTCGCCGAGCTCGGCTTCACCGGCTACGAGATCAACTCGTGGCAGGGCCTGTTCGCGCCGGCCGGCACGCCGAAAAACGTCGTCGCCAAGCTCAACGAGGAGGCGGTCGCCATCCTCAAGAGCCGCGACATGCATGCGCGGATCGAGAACGAGGGCGCCGACCCGGTCGGCAACACGCCCGAGCAGTTCGCGGCTTTTGTGAAGGCGGAAGTGACGAAGTGGGACAGGGTGATCAAGAGCGCGGGGATCAGCGCGGCGAACTAGGGCGTGCGGGTACCTATGCATTGAGCGGCGCAAGAGCCGTGCGCAGCGGCTCATCCGATATGTGCATGAGTCCGGTGAACGGCTGACTCAATTCCAGAATCAAGAAAATCGCGCCAGCAGCTGATACTGAAAAAATGAAGAGGGACCAGACGACGACTGCGTTGGTGTCGGCAAACAAACTGAAGCTTGCAAATATGATGGTGAGCCAAAACACCAACACGACGAGAAACGGAGTTGGTATCGAACTGTCCGACTGCACGAACAGCAGCAAGCGTGCCTTTGCCACTTCCGTCATTGTTTCAATCGCTCGGTCCTTCATGGATCGCTGAGCATCGTTCTTTGGCGAAAGCGATTGGAGCTTTTCGACAAAGTCTTCCGATTCATGACTGATTTCGAACCGGGTCCTGGTCGAAGAGCGAGAGGCGTCGGCGTGCCAAATTCGCTCAACCAGCACAGCGATGCCCTGCCGCAGGAGCTTGCGGGCATCAGCAGCCTCCGGGCCGTACGCCGCCAACAGGCGGTCCAGCAGGATAATGTTGGAGGTCAGTTGCTGGATTTGGGTACTCTGCGTGTCGAACGCATTCTTCGCGGAGGCGATGAGCAGGCCCAGAACCAGCGCGGCGATCGTTCCTATGAGTCCCGTACCCAGCCGCACAACGTCCTTCGCATCAGCGCTCAATTGATGGCCGGGCAGCCTGCTGCGAAGGAACATGCCAACGGCGGCGCCGGCTGATACGCAGGCAAACACGATAAATGAGGTCGCGAGAGCACTCACGACACGCCGCTGCCTCCTCGGCTATTTTGCCGGCTTGTCATCGGGCTCTATGCGCCGCACCAAGACAGATCAATAGCTCGATCCGCCGCGAGAAATCGGTATGAACGAGTCTGACGTCAGCCGGCTGAACCGCTATTGCCCTTTAGGGAACCTGCCGTTGGGACAGGCCATGCGGTCGTTGCGAGATCGGCCTTGATGGGGCAGCGGTGATCGCACGGGGGTTCGGAGCGCGGCACGCCCAACCCCGGCCAGCGCGCCGCGACGAAGCCCGAGGTGCCGATCACGATCAGCATCAGAGACACGAGAACTGCCGACGTGCGCGACATGGCGATCCATCCAAACAGGCCGGACAACGGGCCGGCTATTCATGCGTCGCGCCGGCCGGAACGGCAGGTTTATCTCGAAGTTTGTTTACCTTTCGGCCGCGTTAAGCCGCGCAGCCTTTCAGGAAAACCCTGACCGCGAGCCGCACCGTCTCGTCGATCTTGTCGCGTCGCGCCGCCGCCGGCACGCTGGTGAGCCAGCCGAGCTGGTGCTCGCCGATCACCATGTCGAGAAACAGCACCGCCAGCCGGTACGGATCCTCGTTGCAGATGCGGCCGGCCTGCTGCTGCCTGGCGATCCACGACGCGACGATGCTGTAGGCCGAGACCGGTCCGGCCTCGAAGAACAGCCGCCCGGCCTCCGGAAAGGTGCGGCCGATCGACACCATCAGCCGATGGAATTCGAGGATGGGCGGGCTCAGCACCTGCGTCAGGAACGAGCGGCCGATCCGGGTGAGTTGCGCCTCCAGGCTGCCTTGCGCGTCGACGTTGATCGCATGGGTGACGTCGGCGCACTTCTGCCGGACCACCGCCTCGAACAGCCCCTCCTTGCCGCCGAACCAGGCGTAGATGGTCGCCTTCGAGCCGCCGACGACGCTGATGATCTCGTCGATCGAGACGTTGTCGTAGCCCTTCTTGAGGAACAACGGCGCCGCCAGCCGGACGATCCGCTCGCGCCGCTTGTCGACGGTTTCGAGCCGCCGCGCGGCAACGGCCTGGCGCGGCCGCGCGCGCGGCGACGACTTCCTTTGCTGAATCGGCATTGCTGGCGGCCTCAAAATTTTCGATTGCCTCGAACCATACACCACTGTAACGTACGGTACAGTACTGACAACAACAATCATTCGCGTTTTGAGGGAGGTTTCGCATGCTGGCCGGTGACCGGCTGTCGCCGTGCGTCACGCGCGCCGGACCGCTTCCCTCGCGACAGATCGAGCTCCCGCGCAGCCGCGCGGCCCAGTGTCACTTGCGTCGGAGTGCGTGATGCCGTCCGCCACTGAACTCAGGCTCGCCGAGCTCACCAAGGGCATGCTGCGGCTGAAACTGTTCGTGATCTTCTCCTACGGCAAAGGCCTCGACCTGAAGCCCTACCTCGCCGACCACCTCACCTGGATGATCGGCCTCGAGCGCGAGGGCAAGCTGTTCGCGTCAGGTCCGTTCGGCGACGGCAGCACCGGCGACGGCATGACCATCGTCCGCGCCGCCGACGAGGCCGAGGCGCGCAAGATCGCCACGCAGGACCCGTTCGTCGTGAACGGCATCCGCACCTTCAAGATCCAGCCGTGGACCGTGATGGAAGGATCGCTCAGCGTGACCGTCAATTTCTCGGATCGATCGGCCAAGATCTCGTAACGCGCGCCGAGCGGCTGGGGCCCGCTCGGAAACGTTCGTGCGCAAACTGGGAGGAACAAGCGCATGCAGAAAATCGGCTTCATCGGCATCGGCAAGATCGGTCTGCCGATCTGCGAGCACCTGATCAAGCGCGGCTACGCGGTGATCGGCTATCGTCGCAGCTCGCTCGCCGAGTTCGAGAAGGTTGGCGGCATGCCGGCGCGCTCGGCGGCCGACGTGGGTCGGCATACCGACATCGTCTTCACCTGTCTGCCGAACGATGCGGCGCTGGAGGAGGTCGTGCGCGGGCCCGACGGGCTTCTCACCACCGCCCGGCCGGGCCAGATCGTGATCGAGCTCGGCTCGCATCCGGTGCCGGTCAAGCAGCAATATGTCGAGCCGCTCGCGGCCAAGGGCGTGACCTTCATCGACGGCGAGGTCAGCGGCACGCCCGGCATGGTCGCGCAACGCAAAGGCGTGATCTATCTCGGCGGGCCGGCGGCCGCGGTGAAGACCATCGAGCCGGTCGTCGCCGCCTTCGCCGACCTGTGCCTGCACCTCGGCGACTTCGGCACGGCGACGAAAGTGAAGCTCGTCAACAATTTCCTGGTCGCGCTGCACATCGCCGGCACCGCGCAGGCGATGGCGCTCGGGTTGAAGACCGGCGTCGACAAGGACCTGCTGATCAAGGCGGTGGCGACCGGCAGCGGCGGCTCGACCCAGTTCGGCATCCGCGCGCCGTGGATGGCGGAGCGACGCTTCCTGCCGCAGCAGGGCTCGTCGGCCGGCCTCGCCCATTATCTCGACACGGCGAAGGAGCTCGCCGACGACGCCGGCATCGCCACCGACCTGCTCGACTGCGTGATCGACATCTTCGCGCGCGCGGTCCCCGCCATCGGCGAGCGCGACGTCGCCGCCATCCTCGAATTCTTCGAAACCAAACGGACCTGAGAAGGAGCGCTCTCAATGATCGGCGTGAAGAAGATCTCGCATGCAAGCTATGAGCTGCCCGACCTCGAGCGGCAGATCGACTATTACACCAACATCCTCGGCCTCTCGCTGATCGCGCGCGAGAAGGACGCGGCCTATCTCGCCAACACGATCGACCACCATTCGGTGGTGCTGCGGGCGGGTGGCAATCCGGTCTGCACGCGGATCGGCTTCCAGCTCGGCCCGGACGACGATCTCGACGCGTTCGAAAAGCAGACCGCGGCGCACGGCCTGAACGTGACCCGCAAGAAGGATCCCGAGCCGACCATCGAGGACATGGTGGTGTTCGAGGACCCGAAGGGCACCGTCATGGAGGTGTTCAAGCGCCCCGAGCCGCAGAAGCAGCCGTTCCAGACCAAGGGCGTCGTCCCGTACAAGCTCGGCCACGTCGCCTTCCACGTCACCGAGGTTCAGCGGGTGACGCGGTTCTACTGCGACGTGCTCGGCTTCCGCGTGTCCGACTGGATGGGCGACTATTTCTCGTTCCTGCGCTGCGGGCCGGACCACCACACCATCAACCTGATCGAGACCGGAAAAAACAAGCACTTCCACACCGCGTTCGAGCTGCGCGACTGGGGCCACATGCAGACCGCGTGCGACTTCCTCAGCAAGAACGGCTACCGGATGCTGTGGGGACCGGGGCGGCACGGCATCGGCCACAACCTGTTCGCCTATCATCGCAGCCCGAGCGGCCTGATCACCGAGCTGTTCGCCGAGCTCGATCAAATAAAGGACGAGTCGCTCGGCTATTTCGAGCCGCGCCCGTGGCACCGCGACAATCCGCAGCGGCCGAAGACGTGGCCGAAGACACCCGACGCGGCCAACCTGTGGGGGCCGATGCCGCCCGACGAGATGATGCAATAAGGCCCGCCGAGGCCGCAAAGACCAGGGAGGAAGTCATGTCAAACGTTTTGCGGGGAACGCTGCGGACGCTGGCGCTGCGCGTTGTCGCGGCGCTGGCGCTCGTCGTGTCGATGTGGTGCGTCGCGCAGGCGCAGACCGCGACACCGATCAAGGTCGGCTTCAGCATGTCGCTGACCGGCGCGGTGGCGCCGAATGGACGCCAGCTGCTGCTCACGCTCGAGATCTGGCGCGACGACGTGAACGCGGCCGGCGGCCTGCTCGGGCGGCCGGTCGAGCTCGTCTACTACGACGATCAGAGCAATCCGGCCAACGTGCCGGCGATCTACACCAAGCTGCTCAACGTCGACAAGGTCGAGTTGCTGCTCGGGCCGTACGCCACCAACATGGCGGCGCCCGCCATGCCGGTGATCATGCAGGCCGACAAGACGACGATCACCATGCTGGCGATCGGCGTGAACCGGCATTTCAACTATGACCGCTACTTCTCGATGGTGCCGGCCGGCACGGGCGGCATCAAGGAGTTCTCGCGCGGCTACTTCGAGCTTGCCGCCGCCCAGCAGCCCAAGCCGAAGACGGTGGCAATGATCGCCGCCGACGCGGAGTTCGCCCGCACCGCCGCCGACGGCGCCAAGGAGAACGCCAAGGCGCTCGGCTTCCAGATCGTCTACGACGCAACCTATCCGCCGCCGACCACCGATTTCGCGCCGATCATGCGGGCGGTGCAGGCCGCCAATGCGGACGTGGTGTTCGTCGCCTCCTATCCGCCGGACACGGTCGGCATCGTACGCTCGGCGCGCGAGATCGGGCTGACCGCGAAGATGTTCGGCGGCACCATGGTGGGGCTCCTGGCGACGCCGCTCAAGGTGCAGCTCGGTCCGCTCACCAACAACATGGTCATCATGGAAAGCTTCGTACCGGTGTTCGATTTCCCCGGCCTGAAGGAAATGCTGGCGAAGTATCGCGCCAAGGCGGCCGGCCAGCAGGTCGACCCGTTCGGCTACGGATTTGCGCCGTTCGGCTACGCGGCGGGGCAGATCCTCGCCCAGGCGGTGACCGAGACCAAGAGTCTCGACCATGACAAGATCGCGAAATATATCCATGCGACGAAGTTCAAGACCGTCTGCGGCGACCTCGCCTTCGCCAAGGACGGCGAGTGGGCCGAGCCGCGCATGGTGTTCACCCAATTCCAGGACGTCGCGGCGAACGACGTCGCGCAATTCCGCGACGGCGCCAAGCAGCCGATCCTGTGGCCAGAACAGTACAAGACCGGCAAGATGACCTATCCATACGCGGAGGCGAAACGGTGAGCCCGCGCAAACTCCATAATCGCGGCTGCGGCTGTTGCGACAGCTCCACCACGCGGCGGCACTTCCTCGCCGGCACGACGGCCGCCGCCGCGGCCATGGTGCTGCCGAAGAGTCCGGCGTTCGCGCAGCAGAAGACGCTGGTCGACACGCACCACCACTTCTATCCGCCGGAGTACCAGAAACTCTGGCTCGACTGGGAGGTCGCGCGCAAGATTCCGCACTTCCCGGGTCAGGTCGCGTGGTCCAAGGCCAAAACGATCGAGGACATGGACAAGGCCGGCATCCGCACCGGCGTGCTGTCGCTCGCCTCGACACCAGGCGTCTGGTTCGACCTCGGCGCCGACAAGGCGAGCGGGCTCGCCCGCGACTGCAACGATTTCGCCGCCGAGATGATGCGCGAGCATCCCGGCCGGTTCGGGCTGTTCGCGACCTTGTCGATGCTCGACGTCGACAAGACTCTGAAGGAGATCGAGTACGCATTCGACACGCTTCATGCCGACGGCGTCGGCCTGCAGTCGAACTACGGCGACAAGTGGCTCGGCAATGCCGCGTACAAGCCGGTATTCGACGAACTCAACCGGCGCAAGGCGGTGGTCTATGTGCATCCGCTGGTCGCGAGCTGCTGTGGTCAGCTCAGCGTCGGCACCTTCCCGGCGGTGATCGAGGTGCCGCATGACACGACGCGGACCGTGACGAGCCTGCTCCTGTCCGGCGGCTTCGCGCGCTGGCGCGACATCCAGTGGCTGTTCTCGCACGCCGGCGGCACCATCCCGATGATGGCCGGCCGCATCAACTCGTTCTACGGCCAGCGCCCGAACCTCAAGGAGTTCGCGCCCGAGGGGATCGAGGGCGAGCTCAAGCGCCTCAACTACGATACGGCCAACGCCACCTCGGGGCCGGCAATGGCCGCGCTCCTCAAACTCGTGCCGGCGTCGCAGGTGACTTACGGCTCGGACTATCCGTATTTCGGGCTCGACCAGATGAAGAGCCTGGAGCAGCTCGGCCTGCCGGCGGGCGACCTCAAGGCGATCGGCAGCGAGAACGCGATGAGGTTGATTCCGAGGTTGAAGGCTTAGTCACTCCTGGGTCCCGGCTCTCGCTTCGCTCGGCCGGGACACGAGGCAGTGCCTCTTGTCCCGGCCGAAGCGAGCGTAGCGAGCGAAGAGCCGGGACCCAGGAGTTGCACGCACTGCGCTGCGCCGGCTCGCCTGCTCCAACTCACACCGTCACCGGCTTCCCCTTCTCCGGCACGACCACTTTCGTGGCGTGCCCCTTCATCTCCGAAACAAATGCATCCGCGTTCGGCGCGATGATCGGGAACGAGCCGTAGTGGCAGGGAATGACGGCGTCGAGCTTGAAGAAACGCTTGACCGCGAGCGCCGCGGTCTGCGCGCTCATGGTGAAGCGGTCGCCGATCGGCGCCATTGCGATCTTCGGCTGGTGGATCTCGGCGATCAGTGCCATGTCGGAGAAGATGTCGGTGTCGCCCATGTGATAGACGGTCGGCTCGCCCTTGACCTTGATGATCGTGCCGCACGGATTGCCGAGATAGATCGGCGTGCCGTCGCGAATGTCGCCCGATGAATGATCCGCGCGCACCAAGGTGACGGTGAAGCCGCCCTGGTCGGTGGTGCCGCCGGTGTTCATCGGGTCGAATTTCTCGAGCCCCTGGGCGGCGAGCCACATGCAGAGGTCGTAATTGGTGATCACCGGCGCGCCGGTGGTCTTGGCGATGTCAAGGGTGTCGCCGACATGGTCGCCGTGGCCGTGCGTGAGCACGATATGGGTCACGCCTTTGATGGCCGCCGCCTTGTCGGAGACGAAAGCCGGATTGCCGGTGAAGAACGGATCGATGAGCACCGCCTTGCCCGCGAAGTCGAGCCGGAAGGCGGAGTGTCCATACCAGGTGATCTGCATGACGGGGGTCCTGCGGTTGAGGGGCCTCACTTAGAATAGGCGCGACCTGCCCGTGATCAACCGCCGGCCTTTTGCGGAGGCGCCGGTTCTGTTAGGCCTCCGACATGCCCGCGTCGATCGTTCCCCTGCCCGACCTGGCGCCGCTCCTTCCCGCGCGCGGCGCGCTGATCGGGCTCGATCTCGGCACCAAGACCATCGGCGTCGCCACCAGCGACCCGGACCGGCGCCTCGCGACCCCCGTTACGACCATTGCTCGCAAGGCGTTCTCGGCCGATGCTGAAAAGCTCCTCGCTCTCGCCGCCGAGCGCAGCGCCGCCGGCTTCGTGCTCGGCCTGCCGATCAACATGGACGGCAGCGAAGGACCGCGCGCGCAGTCGACCCGCTCGTTCGCGCGCAACCTCGCGCGCCTGACCGAGCTACCGATCGGCCTGTGGGACGAGCGGCTCTCGACCGCCGCCGTCGAGCGCGAGCTGATCGCCGCCGACGCGAGCCGCGCCAAACGCGCGGCCGTCATCGATCAGCATGCCGCGGTGTTTATCCTGCAGGGCGCGCTCGACCGGTTGGCGCGGGCGCGCATCACCGACCAACATTGACAGACCGTGGAGATCGACATGCGTCTCGTGTGCAGCCTTGCCGCCGTCTCGTTGCTGACGCTGTCTGCCGCGCCGGCGCTGGGTGCACCGACCGAGGCAGACAGGCGCGATTGCGAGCAGATGACCAAGCCAGGTCTCAAGATATCGGCCTGCACGCGCATCCTGAACGGCGCGAACCTGACCACCGAGCTCAAGGCCTTCGGCCACCATCACCGCGCCGTCGGCCTGCTGCTGCAGCACAAGTACGACGAGGCCATCCTCGAGTTCAATCAGGCGCTGCGCGTCGATCCCACCTACAAGCGTTCGTACAACAGCCGTGGCAACGCCTGGAAGGGCAAGGGTGAGCTCGACAACGCCATCGCCGACTACAATCAGGCGATCCGCCTCGATCCGACGTTCGCCTTTCCCTATAATGGCCGCGCCGCCGCCTACGACGACAAAGGCGACCACGACCGCGCCATTGCCGACTACAACGAGGCGATCCGGCTCGATCCGACGCGCGCTCCCCCGTACAGCAACCGCGCGCTGGCCTGGCTCAAGAAGGGCGAGTTCGACCGCGCGCTCGCCGACGTCAACGAGGCGCTGCGCATCGATCCGAAGAGCCCGGCGATCTATTCCGCCCGCGGCGAGGTCTGGCGCATGAAGGGCGATCTCGATCGCTCGCTGGCCGATCTCGATCAGGCGATCCGGCTGGATTCGGACAGCCCGCTGCCGTTCCTCAATCGCGGCGACACGTATCGCTACAAGGGCGATCTCGCGCGCGCCCGCGCGGACTACGACCGGGCACTGCAGACGTCGCCCGACTACATTCCCGCGTTCGTCGCCCGCGGCCTGACGTTCGAGAAGCAGGGCGATCTCGCCCGTGCCCGCGCCGAGTATGACAAGGCGTTGCGCTCGCGCGACCAGTTCAGGGGCGACATCGCCGCGTCGGCGCTCGAGACGGCGCGCGCGCGGCTCGCGGCGTTCGATTCGGGCGCTCCGCAGCCGGTCATTCCGGCGGCCCCGGCGCGGGCGTCATCGGCGAACGCCATTCCGACACCGGCGCTGGCCGTGCCCGCCGCGGCGCCGGCGGCCGCCGCGCAGGGCAGCCGCGTCGCGCTCATCATCGGCAACGCCGCCTATCAGAACGTCGGCGCGCTCACGAACCCGCAGCACGACTCTGCGGCCGTGGCGGCGGCGCTGCGCGCAATCGGCTTCGAGACGGTGACGCTCGCGAGCGACGCCACGCGCGAGACGCTGGTCAATGCTTTGCGTGGTTTCGCCAATGCTGCGGAAAAGGCCGATTGGGCCGTGGTCTATTACGCCGGCCACGGCATCGAGGTGAACGGCGTGAACTATCTCATTCCGGTCGACGCCAAGCTCGCGGCCGACCGCGACGTGCAGTTCGAGGCGGTGCCGCTCGACCAGGTGATGGCGTCGGTCGAAGGCGCAAAGAAGCTCAAGCTGATCCTGCTCGACGCCTGCCGCGACAATCCGTTCGCGCCGCAGATGCGCCGGACCGCGCCGCCGGACGCGGTTGCGGCCGGAAGCTCGACCGCGGGCGGCACGGTGGGGACCCGTTCGATCGGGCGCGGCCTCGGCGAGGTCAAGGTGTCCGGCGCCACACTCGTCGTCTACGCGGCCAAGCATGGACAGACCGCGCTCGACGGCGAAGGCGGCAACAGCCCGTTCGCGATCGCGGTCGTGCAGCGGATCGCGATGCCGAATGTCGAGATCAACAAGCTGTTCCGGCTGGTTCGCGACGACGTGATGGAGGCGACCGCCGGCAGGCAGGAGCCTTACACCTACGGCTCGTTGCCGGGCCGCGAGGACTTCTTCTTCGTGCGGAAGTGACCACGCAACACGCGGATGACGAAAGCAACGAGGCGGGCCCTGCGGCCCGCCTCGTGTTGTCTCTCGCATGAGACGGCTTGATATCAGCACATGCTGTAGTCGAGCCTGCCATAGCCAGCGTCGACCGGGCAGTTGCCCGATCCGTAGCCATAGCCGCGATAGTAGTAGCGCGGCGCATAATAGCCGCTATAGGCCGGCTCGTTGTAATAGGCCGGGCCGCCGTAGTAGCCCGGCGCCGCAGCGTAGTAGCCGTCATAATAGTAGGGATCATAGTACGAGCGCGAGGCCGCGCCGGCGATCAACGCGCCAGCGGCAACGCCCGCGGCAATGCCGAGGCCGACGCCGCGGCCGCGCCAGCGCACGTCGATCACATTGCCGTCGACCGCGGATTTCACCGCGGCGGTGTTCGAGAGTACCGGCGCCGCGAAGGTCGGCGTGACGGCGCTGACCGCGATCGCGCCGGCGGTCGCCAACACCAACGCACGCGCACGAAGGGTGTGCATGGTCATGGAACATCTCCTTCCGGCCGCGTTGTGCAGGAGCATGATCTGTTCCGAAAACCGGTATCCACTTTTCGGATCATGCTCGAGCGGCCTTTGGCGGGGCAACTCGCGCCAAATTGTTTGGTTCCGGACGCATGGCTGGCCGTCCCGGAAACCCGGTCGGATCGTTCGACCTCGGTGGTCGGGCGCGGCTACGCCGCCGCGTTCTGATGTTTCAAAGCGCTGGCCAGGAAATACGTTTCGCGCACGATTTGGTCTGCCGGCACGTCGGCGAAATCCGACAGGATTTCGACCATGACTTTCCAGACCCGATCATCGCGTGCGTCGGCGCCTTGCTTGACCAGACGCCCGTAACTCAGGTTTGCAGCCTTTGCAGCAAGAGCCCCCAGCGTACGACAAGTCTTTGGCAGGCGACCGGCATCAATCCGTAACAGCGCAACCCCTGCGACCAGTCCTCCAAGCAGCATTGCAACGAACCCCGCGACGGCACCGAACACGCCGACCAGGACGAGGGCACAACCGACCCTCCCCACAGGACCCAGGTCAGGCCGGGGCAACCGCAAGCCTGACCCCTCCTCAAGCGACCTAGCAAATGACTTTGTGTAGACCCGATGCAGCCGCGACAAGTCCGATGATGGCGATCGTCCGATATCCACCTGCAGATCGTTCAAAGCGCGCCGGATTCGATAGAAGGCCATCGCGCGTGCGCATTTTCGGTTTGCGTCACCGGGTTGCAGCTTCGCCCGCAGAAGATCAAACATTTGGCCGACGTTGAAAATGACCTTGGCCCTCGTCGTCCGAGAGCTCGACGTCGAATGCCTTTTCGATCTCGATTACGAGCTCGACCGGGTCCCAATCGTCGTCCAATCCCAACGTCTTCAGCACGACGGCACCCCGCTGCAATTCCCGAGTGGTTACTTCGACTCTAGTCCGCCGGCAGCACGCGATCGATCAGCAGCGCGGTCTCCCCGGCGTCGAGCTCGCTGGCCCCAAAGGTCGCGCCGCGTGCATTCAGCAGCCGGCTGCGCGCAAACGGCTCGGCGGCGCGCGCGCCGCTCGTGTGCAGCGCGGCCACCGCCGCGAGCAACGCGAGCTTCTCGACCAGCACACGCGCGCCGGCTTCAGCGGCCGGACCAAGCACGTGTTGCCCGATCACGCGCACCGCCTCGCTGACGCCCGGCAGACCGGCCGCTTGTTTCTCCAGCTGCGCCAGCACGGCGCGCGACGCGTCCACTTCGCGCGTCGCGGCGCGCAGCACGTCGAGGCACATGACGTTGCCGGAACCCTCCCAGATCGCGTTGACCGGCGCCTCGCGGTAGAGCCGAGACAGCATGCCCTCCTCGACATAACCGTTGCCGCCCAAGCACTCCATCGCCTCGTAGATGAAAGCCGGCGCAGTCTTGCAGACGAAGTACTTCACCGCCGGCGTCATCAGCCGCGCGAACGCCGCCTCGGCGGGGTCGGCGCCGGCGCGATCGAAGGCGCGGGCGAGCCGCATGACAAGCGCGACCACGCCCTCCATCTCGAGCGCCAGGTCGGCGATGACGCTGCGCATCATCGGCTGGTCGGCGAGGTGTTTCTGGAACACGGTACGGTGCCGCGCATGGTGGAGCGCCTGCGCCAGCGCCATCCGCATCAGGCCTGCGGAGGCGATCGCGCAATCGAGCCGCGTCAGCTGCACCATCTCGATGATGGTGCGCACGCCCCTGCCCTCCTCGCCGAGCCTCCACGCAAACGCGTCGACGAACTCGACTTCCGACGACGCATTCGAGCGGTTGCCGAGCTTGTCCTTGAGGCGTTGAAAGTGGAGCCCGTTCACCGCGCCGTCCGGCCGGAAGCGCGGCATAACGAAACAGGTCAGGCCGCCCGGCGCCTGGGCGAGCACCAGGAACGCATCGCACATCGGCGCCGACATGAACCACTTGTGGCCGGTGATCAGGTAGCCGTCGCCCGCCGGCACCGCGCGCGTCGTGTTCGCCCGCACGTCGGTGCCGCCCTGCTTCTCGGTCATGCCCATGCCGAGCGTGATGCCGCTCTTGCCTTCCCAGCGGCGGAAGCTCGGGTCGTAGTCGCGCGACACGATCTTCGGCATCAGTTGCTGAAGAAGCGTCGGGTCGGCCGCGAGCGCGCCGACGCAGGCGCGCGTCATGGTGACCGGGCACATGTGCCCGTTCTCGACCTGCGCCACCATGTAGTAGCGCGCGGCGCGCGCCACCTCGGCGGGCGCCGCGGCACGGCTGCCCTCCGCCGTCCAGGTCATGGCGTGCAGCCCGGCGCCGATGCTCTCACGCATGAACTGGTGGTAGGACGGATGGAACTCGACCACGTCGCGCCGGAACCCCTTGGCGTCGAACGTGCGCAGTTTTGGCGGGTTCTCGTTGGCGAGGCGGCCGAGCTCGAGCATCTCAGCCGTACCCCAGTGGCGCCCGAAGGCGGACAGCGCCAGCACCTCGGTTCCCGCCCCGTTGGCAGCCACCGCGTCGGCGAGCGGCACGTCGGTCGAGAACAGGTCGATGTCGGCAAACGGCGGCGATTGGTTGAGCACCTCGTGGGTGGGCGATCCGTGAACCATGGCGTGTTCGGTCATGGGCGACTCCCGGGCTGACGCACAGTTTACCACGCCATGCGGGCCACGCCTGTGGAGCGCCGGATTCCGGCCTTGCCCCGCGCCGGAACAGCCCCTATAGGTGCCGCTTTAATGAACATCGCCCCGAAATCCTCGTTCGTCCTCCACCAGCGCCACCTGTTGGGGATCGACGGCCTGTCGCCCGCGGAGATCACCGGCCTGCTCGACCTCGCCGAGGAGTTCGTCGAGCTCAACCGGCAGATCGAGAAAAAGCGCACCTCGCTGCGCGGCCGCACCCAGATCAACCTGTTCTTCGAGGTCTCGACCCGCACCCAGGCCTCGTTCGAGCTGGCCGGCAAGCGGCTCGGCGCCGACGTCATGAACATGTCGGCGAGCTCCTCGTCCATGCGCAAGGGCGAGACGTTGATGGACACGGCGATCACCCTCAACGCCATGCACCCGGACATCATCGTGGTGCGCCACCACGCCTCCGGCGCGGTCGAGCTTCTCGCGCGCAAGGTCGACTGCTCGGTCATCAACGCGGGCGACGGCGCGCACGAGCACCCGACCCAGGCGCTGCTCGACGCGCTCACCATCCGCCGCAACAAGGGCCGCATCGAGGGCCTGACCATTACCATCTGCGGCGACATCATCCATTCGCGCGTCGCGCGCTCGAACATCATCCTGCTCAACGCGCTCGGCGCGCGGGTCCGCGTCGTCGCGCCCTCGACCCTGCTGCCGCCCGGCATGGAGCGGTTCGGCGTCGAAGTGTGCCGCGACATGCGCGCCGGCCTCGCCGACGCCGATATCGTCATGATGCTGCGCCTGCAGCGTGAGCGCATGAACGGCTCGTTCGTGCCGTCGGTGCAGGAGTACTTCGCCTATTTCGGGCTCGACGAGAAGAAGCTCGGCTACGCCAAGGCCGACGCGCTGGTCATGCATCCGGGCCCGATGAACCGCGGCGTCGAGATCAGCTCCTCCGTTGCCGACGGCGCGCAGTCGCTCATCCGCGAGCAGGTCGAGATGGGCGTCGCCGTCCGCATGGCCGTGCTGGAGGCGCTGTCGAGGAATCTGCCCAATGCGTAGCCGCGTACATCCGCGCGTTCGAAGAGTGCTCGTGGGGCTGACGGTAGCCGGGGTCTTGATCGCGCCCGCGTCCGTGAAAGCCGGGTGGCCGATGATGCTGGCGGTCGATCCGACCAACAGCATAGCTGCCGGAATCAACCGATTGCTGTCGCAGTTTCCGTCCGAGAATTCGAAGTATTCCTGCTTTGCAGGTGCCAGCGGAACAATCGAGGACGTTCATTGCGAGATTGCCCTCCGCTGCGCCGTCGCAATGGTCGGATATCGATCCGATACCGTCCGACAGCTCGTCATCATGTTCCGCCCAGACCTAGGCCGACCGCAGCATCAATGCACCTCCCGCGATTTGCAGCTCGCTCAGGTCAAGGCGATATTGGAAACCTTTCAGGGTATCCAGGCTGAACGCGTGGGGCAGATTGTCGACGTTTTGGACAGCGATCGGTCAGGCTGGGACGCGTGCCCATCTGGTATCCGCTACCGTTTTCCTGAAGGCGCCGGCTGCCTAGTCTACACGCGCGAGCGGCAAGGTGGTGGCTGGGCTGCCAAGACATTCCTCTGGTACGTGAAGTGATGTTGTCCGATCGCCGCCCGATCCTGCTCACCAACGCGCGGATCATCGATCCCTCGCGCGACATGGACATTTCCGGCGACCTCCTGATCGCCGACGGCGTGATCCGCGAGGCGAAACGCGGCATCGGCGCCGCCGGCGTGCCGGAGGGCACCGAGGTCGTCGACTGCAAGGGCAAGATCGTCGCCCCGGGCCTGGTCGACATGCGCACCTATGTGGGCGAGCCCGGCGCCGAGTACCGAGAGACGCTCGGCTCGGCGAGCCAGGCCGCCGCGGCCGGCGGCGTCACCACCATCATCTGCCAGCCGGACACCAACCCGCCGATCGACGAGCCGCAGATCGTCGACTTCGTGCTGCGCCGCGCGCGCGACACCGCGATCGTCCACGTGCATCCGATGGCGGCGCTGACCAAGGGCCTCAAGGGCGAGGAGATGACCGAGATCGGCCTGCTCAAGGCCGCCGGCGCGGTCGCCTTCACCGACGGCGCGAAGAGCGTCACCAACGCGCAGGTGATGCGGCGCGCGCTCACCTATGCACGCGACTTCGACGCGCTGATCGTGCACCACACCGAGGATCCCGACCTGGTCGGCGAAGGCGTGATGAATGAGGGCGAGTTCGCGGCGCGGCTCGGCCTCATGGGCGTCCCCAAGGCCGCTGAGACCATCATGCTGGAGCGCGACCTGCGCCTCGTCGCGCTCGCCGGCGCCAAATATCACGCGGCGTCGGTCACCTGCGTCGACTCGCTCGAGGTGCTCAAGCGCAGCCGCGACCTGGGCGCCGCCGTGACCGCGTCGGCGTCGATCAATCACCTCACCCTCAACGAGAACGACGTCGGCTCCTATCGCACCTTTCTCAAGACGGTGCCGCCGCTGCGCGCCGAGGACGACCGCATCGCGCTGGTGCAGGCGCTGGCCGCGGGGCTGATCGACGTGATCATGTCGGACCACGACCCGCAGGACGTCGAGACCAAGCGGCTGCCGTTCGCCGAGGCCGCGCCCGGCGCGATCGGGCTCGAGACCATGCTCACGGCGGGATTGCGCCTGGTCAACGCCGGCGATATCGACATGACGGTGCTGCTGCGCGCCATGTCCACCAAGCCGGCTGAGCTCCTCGGCCTCAATGCCGGCACCTTGCGCAGCGGCGCGCCGGCCGACGTCATTGTGATCGACGCCGAAGTTCCTTGGGTGCTCGATCCGACCGACCTCAAGTCGAAGTGCAAGAACACGCCGTTCGACGAGGCGCGGCTGCAGGGCCGCGTGGTGCGCACCATCATTGCCGGGCGGACCGTCTACGAATACGTTTGACGGCCAAATGCTGCATCCGATCAACTGGTGGCTGGCCCTGCCCTACTTCGCCGCGGCGTTCGCCTTCGGGTATCTGCTCGGCTCGATCCCGTTCGGACTTCTGGTGACGCGCCTCGCGGGCACGCAGGACATCCGCACCGTCGGCTCGGGCAATATCGGCGCCACCAATGTGCTGCGCACCGGCCGCAAGGGCCTCGCCGCCGCGACGCTGATCGGCGATGCGCTCAAGGGCACCGCGGCCGTGTGGCTCACCTATCATTTCTTCGGCCAGGACATGGCGGTCGTCGCCGCGCTCGGCGCCTTCATCGGCCACCTGTTCCCGGTCTGGCTGAAGTTCAAGGGCGGCAAGGGCGTCGCCACCTTCATCGGCATCCTGGTCGCCATGTCGTGGCAGGTCGCGCTCGCGTTCGGCGCGATCTGGATCGTGGTCGCTTACCTGACGCGCTACTCGTCGCTGTCCGGCCTGGTGGCAAGCGCGGCGGTGCCGGTCATCATCTGGTGGCTGGACCGCGACATCCAGGTCGCCCAGCTGTTCCTGCTGCTCGCCGTGCTGCTGTGGTTCACCCACCGCGCCAATATCATGCGGATCGTGCACGGCACCGAGTCGCGCATCGGCGAATCGAGCGCACCGAAGGCGTGAGCAGGCGGCGAAACAACCCTCACATCAGTGTGAAGATGGACTGATTGCATTTTGCAATCAGAATGGTCTATGGCTGCGCGGCTCAATGATTTCCGGGGCAATCGCATGTCGAAACTTCGAGTCAGCAGTTTCTCTGTGTCCCTTGACGGTTACGGCGCGGGTCCTAACCAAGATCGCACCAATCCGCTGGGCGAAGGTGGCGAGGCGTTGCACGAGTGGGTCGTCGCCACCCGCACGTTCAAGACCCTGTTCGGCCAGCCCGGCGGAGAGACCGGCACAAATGACGATTTGGCCGCGCGTGGTTTTGCCAATGTCGGCGCGTGGATCCTGGGCCGCAACATGTTCGGTCCTGTCCGTGGTCCGTGGCCGGACGACAGCTGGAAGGGCTGGTGGGGCCCGAACCCGCCTTATCACGTGCCGGTATTCGTGCTGACCCATCACCGCCGGGCGCCGCTCGACATGGAGGGCGGCACCACCTTTCACTTCGTGACGGACGGAATTCGCGCCGCACTGGAGCGAGCCAAAGCGGCGGCCGCCGGCAAGGACGTGAGGGTCGGTGGCGGCGTCGCCACCATTCGCGACTATCTGCGGGCCGGCCTTATTGACGAGATGCACCTCGCCATCTCACCCGTGCTGCTCGGCCGCGGCGAGCATCTGCTCGCCGGCATCGATCTGCCGAGCCTCGGCTATGAACGCACCGAGCACGTGGCGACACCGCGCGCGACGCACGTGGTGATCCGGAAGCGGACCTAGAGCCAGTCAGCGGCGTGGCTACCGGACCGGCACGCTGTAGACGCGCGGAGCTCCGCTCGGCAGCGCATCGAAGAACACGACGACGACAGCTGTATCGATCCTCCGCGTCAGGACCTCCAGCGCTTCCGCCTTGCCCCTCACCTTGCCTTCGACGACGTCGCTCAGGATCGCCAGCGGGGTCGCCGTCGGGTCGGCCGTCAGGTCGAGAAGCCATATCCCGTAGGGCACGTCGGGCTGCTCTTGCGCGGGGCCCGTCAGCACGAGCAGACGTTTGTCATCCAGCCGTGCGATATCACGCACGCCGGCGTTCTCCCCGAAGGCCAACGGAATGACTTTCGTGTCCGCCGGCGGCGGGCTGGCGTTCTTCGAGAACAGGTGATCGAGCCGAACCGAGACCAGATACGCGGTCGGTTTGCCGTCAGCTGCCTTGATCACTGGCGCCCGCAAGCCGACCAGCAGGCGTCCGTCAACGACCGCCGCGCCCTCGGCATTCAAGCCGTTCTTCTCCATCAGGTCCGCAGTGAAGAAGTCCTTCAGCTCGCCGATGCCCTTCAGGACGTCTGTCAGCCGGTAGGTCGTTTCGGCGAATTCCTCCGGCGGGCTGCCATCGGCGACGGCCTTGCCGGCCGCGTCGACCACACGGCCCTCATCGTCGACTCTGACGCGGGCGGTGATGAACGGCGACACCCGGAATCTGCGGCTGTGTCGCGTACAGCCGTGCGAGCCCACGATGTAGAAGTAGGGCTGCGCATAGGCGACCGCCTCTCCGTCCAGCTCCTTGAATCCTGCCTTTCCGCTGGAGCAATTCGCATCGGTCGGCTCCGTGCCCAGCGTGGACGAGGAAGGCTCTTTGCCGATGAGAGGAACGCGGCGGGTCACCGCCACCGTCGCTTGATCAAGCTGGACGAGCTGCGCCGCGCGGTCTTCATCGTTGATGATCATGCAGACGAACTTTTCGCCGCGCGGCGGCATGCATGCGAGGCCGCTGATATCGGTCGCGGTATCGCCGTCGTCGGCCAGGATCGGTGAAACGATCTGCAGGACGCGATCAGGATCGACGCTCTGCTTGACGGGCTCCTGTGCATGCGCAGCTCCGGCGCAGAGGAAAGCCCACACGACCGACCGCAAGAGAGGTGCACGCATGACTGCGGCTCCCGGTTGGTACGCCAGCAGGACCGACACACCGAGAATGACCGACCGAGGCCTGCGCCGAACCCTGCGTCGACATCGATAGTCAATGCAGCCCGGTCACCCTGATGTCGTCGTGGAGCGGCGGTTCTTTCACCGCTTCCCAGCCCTCGCTGCCCTGAAATTTGGCGATGGCGTGAACCACGGCGACGAACGCGACGGCATACGATACGTGCACGTGCCGCCGATCCAACTGGTCAATCAACTCTGCGGTGGCACGTTCAATCGCGCCACGTCGCGTGCGCATCAGCTCGGTGACACAGGCGAGGTCGGACATTTTCGTTCCCTCCTCTCGAGCCCCCTCCTCGGCGCCATTAGGCGCTTTTCCGCCCGACAAATCAATGTCGCACGATCGCTGGAACGAGAACGTGCCCCACCGATACGCCCGGGCGTGGCGCACACTCGTGTCGTGGTTGAGACATTCGCCTTGCATGTCGTGATCAAGAAACGGACGTAGACGCGCGAGCGGGTTCCGGGTGGTCCTGGAGAACGCCCGCGCCCGAGCTGTGCGCGGTCACCGGATGCGCCATCGGGAAGATTTCCAGCTTCACGAACTCGTATTCGTTGGTGTTCACCACAAAGAAGCGTTTGTCCGGATATTTTTCCTTGCAGGATCGCATCGCGGATATGGCCAGCACGACGTTGTTCGGGTCGTCGTCCGACATGCCGAAACGATGCGGCGGCGCCGCCCCGTACGTCTTGAGCGCCCGCTCGACCGCGTCCCTGATGGCCATCTTCTTGATGGACGGGACGGTCATATTCGGATCGGTTGCGCCAAGATCGGCGCGGACGCGTTCGTTGGTGACCGCATAGATGCCGAGCACGGGCGGCATCCCCGCAAGGATCTGTCGGTTCACCAGCTCGCGCAGGCCGGCCTCGATCGTTTCGGGGTTGTGACCGCGCGCGGTGACGACCGCGATCGGCCGTTGGTTTTTCGCCGCGTGCACCAGCAACGGCCACGAGGGGCCTTGCCATGCGGTGCCTTCGGCGATGGCCCGCTTCAAGTCGCTCACGAAAACCTGGTCGGCCGCCGCGACTTCAGGCCGATCGCGAAAATCGCGGAACGTCTCCGCTCGCGCAGCCCACGGCTGCCACTTTCCATTGCGGCCGAGATCGTTCTGTACGTTCGCGAATTCGCGCGAGCTGATCGCGAGCTCCTCCTGCTTCTCCGCATTCCACAGATACAGGCGGGTCGGCAGAAACAGCAGGTTGTCGTCGATGTCGAAGAAATAGAAACTGATGCTGCCATCTGACGCGGGCATTCCCGATCCTCCGAACGAGCTTGCAACTGATCATGGTTGGGAGCGCGGCGCCGTTCCCGCCGGCGCGTGCGCGCTAGGAGCGCGCAGGATCGCGCCGCCTGCCGTGCCCGAGCGCGACGCCGCTGAACGGCGACCAGAAGTTCGTTTCGGCGGCCAGGAAATCCTTGTGCTCGATATAGTAGTCCTGCCAGCCGTCGTCGGCCCGCAGGTTCTGCCAGGCCTTCTTGATGACCTCCTTGCCGACCGTATCGACCACGTCCTTCCACAGATCGCCCGGCTTGGCCTTCGGTTTTTTCTTCTTGAGCTTCTCGAAGGCGTCACGCATCGGCTCCTGCAACTTCCACCGCCAGCGGTAATGCTCATAGACGTCGAGAACATGCGCCGCATAGGCCTCGGCAACGGGACGGTTGCCGCGGATGATCAGCATGTTCTCGTCATTGTTGTAGGACGCGCGGAAACCGAGATTGTGGCTGCCGGTGACCACGACGCTGCTGTCGGTGAACGGATCGATCACCAGGAGCTTGTCGTGAATGACCGCATGGCCGACCTTGTAGATCTCCGCCTCCCATTTGGCGAAGGTCGCGAAGATGCCGGCGACCGACGACACCGACGCGTCCGCCCGCGCATCCGGCGGATTGTCGACCGCGCGCACGCTGGCGTCCGACTTCGATGAGCGGTGGTAGAGATCGACGCGAAAGACGCCGGCCGGATCGGGCGAGGTGGCCGCCCCGCGCAGGTAGAACAATTTGTTCTCGGCGGTCTTCGCGTCATAGACCTCCTTGAGCTTCGTTACGATGCTCGGATTGCCTGGGATGAACGCCAGGAACAGCACGCCCTGCCTGGCGCTCTCGATCAGCGAGAATACCTCGTCGAGGTCGGCCGGCGTCGGCGGCTTGCCGCCATTCTTCTTGGTCCGCGGGACGCTTTTCTGCGGCGTGTTCGGCGAGAACCACACGCGCACGTCTCCGCTCGACTTGTTGTCCAAGCCGTTCAGCACGTGAGTCGATCGCCGCTTGTGATTGTCGGTGCGAAACGCCTTGCCTTGCAGCTCGCTCCCGTCGCCATCGGCCTGCTTGGTGTCCTTCTTGAGGGCCTTCCAATAGGCAAGATAGTCCTTCGCAAGGCTCGGCGACTCGATGACGATCGCGTTGTTGCTTTGCGCGCAGAGACCGGTCGAGGTCCAGTTGGTGCTGCCGGAGAGCACCGCGGTCGGGCCGCCGCTCTGGTCGACATACACGATGAACTTGTTGTGGCCGATGTGTCCCTTCTTCATCATCCGGTCGTCGATGTTGAAGTTCAGCTCGTGAAGCTCGCGCCGGGCGTCTGTATTCGTGCTGTCTCCGTCGCCGCTACCCTCCTCGGTGTCCTCGCCGGCGTTTGACAGCACGATATGAACTTTCTCCTTCCCCACCTCTTTCAAATGATCGATCAGATCCGCGTCGGCCAACTCATAGAGCGCGCAGTAGCATTCCCCGCCCTCTTTCGTCGCGCGTTCCAGCAGGGTGAGTACCCCGGTCTCGAGATCACCCACGAGTCGCGCGCGAAGCGTGTCGTTCGGATCGGCAATTCGTCGCTGGAGCTCGCCCGTGCTTGGCAGGCCGCTCGCACCTTTCGTCAGACTGCCCGCGACCGCTTGCGTCGAAACGATTCCGCGATTGAAGAAGACCGAACAGTCGCCCCGATTGGCGTCCAGGGACACCGTGTTGGTGCGCATGGACCGTGAGGCGTCGGGCCTGAGCTTTCCGGGCGTGCCGATCATCGGCACGATTTCGTACCAATAGGTGCCGCCGCGATGCGCAAACAGGTCCTTCCAGGAGTACTTCTGAACCGGCCAGACATTGGTGTCGCGAAATTTATCGCCGGCCGCGTTCGCGTCGGTGTCAGCGTCGGTGTCCGAAGGAAATCCAACCATCGCCGGCAGCGGCTCCTGCTGGCCTGTCTTCACGTCGTGGCGGATGATGCTGAATCCGAGGCAACCGGGAATTTTCCCGTCCACATGCCAATGCAGGTAGACCATGTCGTTGTTGGAAATCGCGACTGCGTTCATCGGGAATCCCTTCCAATTCACCGCAAGGCTGGCAAACCCCTTCCCTATTTTTTCAACTTAGGGTTGATATTGGCACTAGAAGCGCCGACCAGCGAAATAGGCTATCGACGCAGCGTGACGTTTCGTTAGCGGTCACGCGGGATCATGGGGACGACGTGGGCGGGGGTGGCGGAGTAGGGGCGACCAATGTCGGTCTGACCGACGACGAACGGATCGACTGGCTGCGCCTGATCCGCAGCGAGAACGTCGGGCCGCGCACATTCTGCTCGCTGTTGGGCCATTTCGGCAGTGTGCGGGCGGCGATCGAGGCCCTACCCGACTTGGCGCGTCGCGGCGGCGCCGGCCGCGCCATCAAAGTCTATCCGCGCGCCGAGGCCGAGCGGGAGGTCGAAGCCGCGCGGCGTCTCGGCGTCACCCTGATCGCCCTCACCGAGCCGGGCTACCCGTCGCGCCTGAAGGAGATCGACGATGCGCCGCCGCTGATCGCGGTGCGCGGCAAGCTCGCCGTGCTGGCCGAGCCGATGGTGGCGATCGTCGGCTCGCGCAACGCCTCCGCTGCCGGCCTGAAGTTCGCCGAGCGGCTGGCGCGCGATCTCGCGGCGGCGGGCTTCGTGATCGCCTCGGGCCTCGCGCGCGGCATCGACGCCGCCGCCCATCGCGCCACCGTCGAGGCCGGCACGATCGCCGTGCTGGCCGGCGGGCAGGATCGCATCTATCCGCCCGAGCACCGCGAGCTGCTCGACGCCATTTTGGACGCCGGCGTCGCGCTCACCGAGATGCCGCTCAACTGGGAACCGCGCGCGCCCGACTTCCCGCGCAGGAACCGGCTGATCTCGGGGCTCTCGCTCGGCGTGGTGGTGATCGAGGCAGCCAAGCGCTCCGGATCGCTGATCACCGCGCGCTTCGCGCTCGAGCAGGGCCGCGAGGTGTTCGCGGTGCCGGGCTCGCCGCTCGATCCGCGCGCCGAAGGCACCAACGCGCTGATCAAGCAGGGCGCCGCCATGGTCACCGAAGCCGCCGACGTGGCAAGCGTTCTTGCGCCGATCCTCGGCCGCGCGCCGGACCTCTCGGCGCAGGAACCGGAGCAGCATCCGCCCGACGGCGACGAGCCGGACGACGCGCTGCGCCGCCGGATCGTGTCGCTGCTCGGTCCCACGCCGGTGTCGATCGACGACCTGATCCGGCTGTCGGGCGCGTCCCCCGCGATGGTGCGGATGACCTTGCTCGAGCTGGAGCTCGCCGGACGGCTGGAGCGCCACGGCGGCGGTCTCATCTCGCTGCTGTGACTTTTGTCGGCCAATGTCCCGGGTATTCACAGAAGCGATGGGGCTCCGCTCTCCTCAACTGTCCGAGGTTCGGATACATATATAGAGGGCAGGTTGGCCGGCGGTTCACCCGGCCGGCGGAGCATGGAGAAACTCCATCAGGGGCCTTTTGGGCGGCCCTGTTTCATTTCACCCGATTGATGACCTCGATGGCCTCGAAAACGGGTCATCAATAGTCATCAAAAGTCATCAGGGCCATGCAGAGGACCCGCCTGGCTTCAAAACGCGTCAACAAATGTCAGCCTGATGTGAACATTGCGGCTCGAGCCACGCGCACCTCGCGCTCGGCCGCGGCGAGACGGGAGATATAAGTGCGCACGTCGTCCGGCCAGCGCGCGACGATCGCATCGAACATCGCGTCGTTGCGCGCATAGAGGGCGCGCGTCGCCTCCTCGAACTGCGGCAGGTTGCCGGCGAGCACCGACATCACGCGGTAGGTCGCCTGCTGCGCCTCGCCCGCGCGGTCCTTGTCCGCGCCCTCGCGACGCGCCTGCTCGACCAGACGCCGCAGCGCCGCCGAGGCGCCGCCCGGCTGGGTCTCGAGCCACTGCCAATGCCGCGGCAGCAGCGTGACCTCGCGCGCGACCACGCCGAGCCGCGGCCGGCCGCGGCCTGAAGCGACGCGCGGCGCGTCTTCTTCTATTGGCATGCTGGTGCCGGCGAGGGTCGGCGCAGCGCCGCGGCGATCGAGCTCCATCTGCCGGCCGGTGCGGTCCTCGAAGATCACGACGCGCGCCAGCCCGGCGTCTTCCGCTGCTGCGGCGGCGCGGGCCACCTGCTCCGCCGGTCCGGCCGCCATGAGTCGCTCGCCGGCAAAACACGTGTAGGCGTCGTGGAAATCGTGCGACATGGTATCCACTCCAGAAAATTTGTTTTACCCGGGTAAAACGGCCGGTCAATATATACCCGGGTAGAATAAATGGCCGTTCTGGCTCCGTTTCGGCGCGGAACCAAGGGACAATATGTCTAATTGCGAGAATCATGAGTGGACGCGCGCATTGGTAGAGTTCCACAGTAACCTAAAGGACACAGTCTCGGGCCATAACGACGCCAGGTTCCGGCCCAATGGCTTTCACCGATTTGACAGCCGGAGACGTTTTACCCATGTATCCGGACGGACGAAGCAGCCGAGTCCGCCCGAGGACCGCCCTTCACTCCTGAAAAACCACGAGATTTCATGAACATCGTCGTCGTCGAGTCGCCGGCCAAAGCAAAAACCATCAACAAGTACCTTGGCCGGGGCTACGAAGTTCTGGCCTCGTTCGGCCACGTGCGCGACCTGCCGGCGAAGGACGGCTCGGTCGATCCCGAGGCCGACTTCCGCATGGTGTGGGAGGTCGATGACAAGGCGCAGAAGCGCCTCAACGACATCGCCAAGGCGGTCAAGGGCGCCGACAAGCTCATTCTCGCCACCGACCCGGATCGCGAGGGCGAGGCGATCTCCTGGCACGTGCTCGAAGTGCTCAACGAGAAGCGCGCGCTGAAGGGCACGTCGGTCGAGCGGGTGGTGTTCAACGCCATCACCAAGCAGGCCATCACCGAGGCGATGAAGAACCCGCGCCAGATCGACAAGGCGCTGGTCGATGCCTATCTCGCTCGCCGCGCGCTCGACTATCTGGTCGGTTTCACGCTGTCGCCGGTGCTGTGGCGCAAGCTGCCGGGCGCCCGCTCGGCCGGCCGCGTGCAATCGGTCGCGCTGCGCCTGGTCAGCGACCGCGAGCTCGAGATCGAGAAATTCGTTGCGAAGGAATACTGGTCGCTGGTCGCCACGTTGGCCACGCCGCGCGGGGACACGTTCGAGGCGCGCCTGGTCGGCGCCGACGGCAAGAAGATCCAGCGGCTCGACATCGGTTCTGGCGCCGAGGCCGAGGCCTTCAAGCGCGCGCTCGAAACCGCCGCCTTCCTCGCCGCCTCGGTCGAGGCGAAGCCGGCGCGGCGCAATCCGCCGCCGCCCTTCACCACCTCGACCATGCAGCAGGAGGCGAGCCGCAAGCTCGGCTTCGCGCCGGCGCACACGATGCGCCTCGCGCAGCGGCTTTATGAAGGTACCGAGATCGACGGCGAGACGGTCGGACTCATTACGTATATGCGGACCGACGGCGTCGACATGGATGCCGAGGCGGTCAGCTCCATCCGCCGCATGATCGGCAAGGATTTCGGCAACGATTACGTGCCGGGCGAGCCCCGCAAGTACCAGACCAAGGCCAAGAACGCCCAGGAAGCCCACGAGGCGATCCGCCCGACCGATGCGACGCGCACGCCGCGCCAGGTCGCGCGCGTGGTCGAGCCGGACCAGGCCAAGCTCTACGAGCTGATCTGGAACCGCGCCGTGGCCTGCCAGATGCAGTCGGCCGAGCTCGAGCGCACCACCGTCGACATCACCGCCAAGGTCGACGGCCGCATCCTGGAGCTGCGCGCCACCGGCCAGGTCATCAAGTTTGACGGGTTCCTCAAGCTCTACCGTGAGGACCAGGACGATCCGGACAGCGACGACGAGGAAAGCCGCCGCCTGCCCGAGATCAACCAGGGCGAACGGCTGGAAAAGCGCTCGATCGCCGCCGACCAGCATTTCACCGAGCCGCCGCCGCGCTACTCGGAAGCCTCGCTGGTCAAACGCATGGAAGAGCTCGGCATCGGCCGGCCCTCGACCTACGCGTCGATCCTCCAGGTGCTGAAGGATCGCGGCTATGTCCGCCTCGACAAGAAGCGGCTGATCCCCGAGGACAAGGGCCGCGTGCTCACCGCGTTCCTCGAGAGCTTCTTCTCGCGCTATGTCGAATACGGCTTCACCGCCGATCTCGAGGAGCAGCTCGACCGCATCTCCAACAACGAGATCGCCTGGCGCGACCTGCTGCGTGATTTCTGGCGCGACTTCACCGCCGCGGTCGGCGAGATCAAGGACCTGCGCGTCGGCCAGGTCATCGACACGCTCGATGAGATGCTGGCGCCGCACTTGTTTCCGCCGAACGCCGACGGCACCGATCCGCGCAAGTGCCCGAACTGCGGAACCGGCAGGCTGAATCTCAAGCTTGGCCGGTTCGGCGGTTTCATCGGCTGCACCAACTATCCGGAATGCCGCTACACCCGCCAGCTCTCAGCCAACGGCGACGGCACGCCGAACGGCATGAAGAAGCTGGGCATCGACCCGGCCACCGGCCTGGAGGTGACCGTGCGCTCCGGCCGGTTCGGGCCGTATCTGCAGCTCGGCGAGCAGGTCGAAGGCGGCGAGAAGCCGAAGCGCGCCGGCATCCCCAAAGGGGTCGCGCCGGACGAGATCGAGCTCGATCGCGCCATCGGCCTCCTGTCGCTCCCGCGCGAGGTCGGCAAGCATCCGGAGACGGGCGAGCCGATCAAGGCCGGCATCGGCCGGTTCGGTCCTTACGTCCAGCACGAGAAGACCTATGCGAGTCTCGAGCAGGGCGATGACGTGCTCACCATCGGCCTCAACCGCGCGGTGACGCTGATCGCGGAAAAGGCAGCCAAGGGCAGCAAGGGCCGGCGCTTCGGCGCCGATCCGGGCCGGCCGCTCGGCGACCATCCGGACAAGGGCGGGCCGATCGTGGTCAAGAAGGGCCGCTACGGGCCTTACGTGAGCCACAACGGCGTCAACGCCACGATTCCGAACGACAAGAACCCCGAGGACGTCACGCTCGCCGAGGCGATCGGGCTCCTCGATGCCCGCTCCGCCAAGCTCGGCGACCAGCCGACCAAGCGCCGCACGACGCCCCGCAAGGCCGCTGCGGCAGCGGTCCCGGCCGCCAAGCCAGCCAAGGCCCCAAGCAAGGCTGCAAGCAAGGCTCCAAGCAAGGCTCCAAAGAAAGCGGCAGCCGCCGCCGCGGCGAAGCCGAAACGCGCCGCCCGCAAGGCAAAGGCTGCCAAATAACAAGGCTGCTCAATAACGCGCCAACCGCGGGTAGCAGAATGCCACGACCATGATTAGGTAGAGCGCATGAGCTCTACCTTTGGATTCCATCTTTGATTTCAAAACACACACGACAACATTCATCACTCCCCTCGAAAGAGGACCTTCTCGCCTTCGTCACCAACCAGTCCGGCAAAGTCGGCACCCGCGAAATCGCCCGTGCCTTCGGACTGAAGAACGCCGACCGCGCCGCGCTCAAGCGCATGCTGCGCGAGCTCGCCGACGACGGCCGGGTCGAGCAGCGCCGCCGCAAGCTGCACAAGGCGGGCACCCTGCCCGAGACGGTGCTCGCCGACATCACCGGCCGCGACGCCGACGGCGAGCTGATCGCCGTGCCGACGGAGTGGGACGAGGACGCGCATGGCGCGACCCCGACCATCCGCATCCACGTGCCGCGCAAGGCCAAGCCATTCGAGGTGCCGGGCGTCGGCGACCATGCGCTCATCCGCACCGAGCAGGTGAGCGACGGCGACGACGCGATCCGCTACCGCGGCCGCGTCATCAAGATCATCGATCGCGCCAAGCACCGCGTGCTCGGCATCTTCCGCGGCTTGCCGGGCGGCGGCGGACGGCTGGTGCCGATCAACAAGAGGGACCTCGGCCGCGAGCTGTCCATTCCCGCCGGCGCCACGCTCGACTCGGAGGACGGCGACCTGATCGCTGCCGACGTCGCCAAGCAGGGACGCTACGGCCTTCCCGTAGCGCACGTGAAGGAGAAACTCGGCTCGCTCAAGAGCGAGCGCGCGGTCAGCCTGATCGCCATCCACGCGCACGGCATCCCGCACGTGTTCCGGCGCGAGACATTGCACGAGGCGGAGCAGGCGCGGCCGGCGCCGCTCGTTCATCGCGAGGACTGGCGCGACGTGCCGTTCGTCACGATCGATCCGGCCGACGCCAAGGATCATGACGACGCCGTGTTTGCACGCGCCGATACCGACGCCAACAACCGCGGCGGCTTCATCGTCAGCGTCGCCATTGCCGACGTCGCCCACTACGTGCGTCCGGGCTCGGCGCTCGACAAGGAGGCTCTCACGCGCGGCAACTCGGTCTACTTCCCCGACCGTGTGGTGCCGATGCTGCCGGAGCGGATCTCCAACGACCTCTGCTCGCTGCGTCCGGCCGAGGACCGCCCTGCCCTCGCCGTCCGCATGGTGATCGGTGCCGACGGCCGCAAGCGCGCCCATGCGTTTCATCGCGTGCTGATCCGCTCGGCCGCCAAGCTTGCCTACCAGCAGGCGCAGGCGGCGATCGACGGCCGCCCGGATCAAACAACAAAACCTTTGCTCCAGACGGTGATCGAGCCGCTCTACGCGGCCTATCGCGCGATCAAGATCGCGCGCAACGAGCGCCAGCCGCTCGACCTCGACCTGCCGGAGCGCAAGATCCTGCTCAAGCAGGATGGCACCATCGACCGCGTGATCACGCCGGAGCGTCTCGACGCACATCGGCTGATCGAGGAGTTCATGATCCTCGCCAACGTCGCCGCGGCCGAGACGCTCGAACGCGCAAAAGTGCCGCTGATCTATCGCGTGCACGACGAGCCGGGCCTGGAGAAGATCGACGCGCTGCGCGAGTTTCTCGCGACGCTCGACATCTCGCTGCCCAAGGGCGGCGTGCTCAAGCCGGAGCAGTTCAACCGCATCCTCGCCCGCGTGAAGGGCCACGACTCCGAGAAGCTGGTCAACGAGGTGGTGCTGCGCAGCCAGGCGCAGGCCGAATATTCCGCGGAAAACTACGGGCACTTCGGCCTGAACCTGCGCCGCTACGCCCACTTCACCTCGCCGATCCGGCGCTATGCCGACCTCATCGTGCATCGCGCGCTGGTGCGGTCGCTGAACCTCGGTGACGATGGCCTGCCGGCGACGGAAGACCAACGCAGCCTCGGCGAGATCGCCGCGCGCATCTCTGCCGCCGAGCGCCGCGCCATGGCGGCGGAGCGCGAGACCACCGACCGGCTGATCGCGCATTTCCTCGCCGACCGCATCGGCGCCCGGTTCGAGGGCCGCATCTCCGGCGTCACCCGCGCCGGCCTGTTCGTCAAGCTCGACGACACCGGCGCCGACGGATTCATCCCGGCGCGCACCATCGGCCACGAGTACTTCCGCTACGAGGAGCGCAGCCACGCGCTCGTGGGCAACGAGACCGGGGAAACCTACCGGCTCGGCGACCGTGTCTCCGTCAAATTGGTCGAGGCGGCCCCCGTCGCCGGCGCCCTGCGGTTCGAGCTTCTCTCCGGCGGCCGGTTCGAGGCAAAACCGCGGCGCAGCCGCGCGCAGCGCCACGCAGATGAGCGTCGGGAAACCTACCGCCCGGCACGTCGAGGCTCTAAAAGACGGCGATGACCAGCGACACTGATATTCAGCGCGCGCCAGAGCGCGATCTGTGGCAGGCGTTCCTGCGCGGCCTGCGCTGCCGCTGCCCGAACTGCGGCACGGGCCGCATGTTCCGCGCCTTCCTCAAGGTTGCCGACGAATGTCCGGCCTGCGGTGAGGCATTGCACCACCAGCAGGCCGACGACGCGCCGGCCTATTTCGTGATCCTGATCGTCGGCCACATCGTCGTGCCGCTGGCGCTGATGGTCGAAACCGAGTTCGCGCCGCCCTACTGGGTGCACTGGTCGTTGTGGATCCCGCTGACGCTCGGACTGGCGATCGGCTTCCTGCAGCCGGTCAAAGGCGCGATCGTCGCCTGGCAATGGGCGCAGCGCATGCATGGTTTTGGTCCGCCCGCGTCGGCCGAAGAAGAAGCGGTCGTGCCACGCTGGAAAGTGCCGGGCGTCGCGGAGCAGCACCGATGACCGAGATCGGTACGCCGCTCGCCGACCGCATGGGCAAGCCGGCGCGCGACAACATCCATCCCAACCTGCGGCCGCGTGACGCCGCGACGCTGATCCTGATCGACCGCGCCAAGGCGACGCCGCACGTGCTGCTCGGCCGCCGGCATCATTCGCACAAGTTCATGCCGGGCATGTTCGTGTTCCCCGGCGGCCGCGTCGAAATCGACGACCGCCGCATGCCGACCGCCGCCCCGCTCGATCCGCGCGTCGAGGCGCGACTCCTCAAGGACGTCAAATCACCGAGCCCGGGAAAGGCGCGCGGTTTTGCGCTCGCGGCGATCCGCGAGACCTTCGAGGAGACCGGGCTTCTCCTCGGTGTGCAGCAAGCCGAGGTGCTGGCCGCCCCGGACGGTCCGTGGGCGTCGTTCGCCGAAGCCCGCGTGCTGCCCGATCTCAGCGACGTGCACTTCATTGCCCGCGCCATCACGCCGCCGCGGCGGCCGCGCCGGTTCGACACGCGCTTCTTCGCGATCGACGCGCAGGCCATTGCGGTGCGCCAGGATGGCTTCGTCGGCCCGGACAGCGAGCTGGTCGAGCTGGTCTGGCTGCCGATCGAGGACGCCAAGGGGCTCGAGCTGCCGCCGATCACCAAGGCGGTGCTGGAGGAGCTCCAGATGCGCACCGCGGCCGGCTTCTCGCACGACCTGCCCGCGCCGTTCTACCGCATGCTCCACCGCAAGGTGACCAAGACCCTGCTGTGAGTTGATTTTCTTGACTTTTCACGTCCGCCGGCTAGTTTCCGCCCAAACTCATCGACCAGACCCCTGTCCGAGGTTCAGCCATGGCGAAAGCCGCAATGATCAAGGTGAAGCTGGTGTCGAGCGCCGACACGGGCTTCTATTACGTGACCAAGAAGAACTCGCGCACCCAGACCGAGAAGCTGGTGAAGAAGAAGTACGACCCGGTCGTGCGCAAGCACGTCGAATTCCGCGAAGCCAAGATCAAGTAAGGCGTCGCCGCGCACGCGCGGTCGATTACGTCACGCGCCGCAGCAGACTCTCGCCGCTTCGGCTCCCGCAATCCGCCCGAGCACCGTCGCCGTCAGCAATCCGTTGCCGGACAGATAGCCCTTGGCCTTGCTGCCGGAGAGTCCGACAGCCGCGCCACCGGCCGCGAACAGGTTCTTGAACGGCTCGCCGTCACGCCGGCGCACGCGTGCATCCTTCGTCACCGCCAGCCCGCCTTGGGTGTGAAACAGCGCGCCGGTGACTTTGACGGCCCGATACGGCGGCTTGAGCGGCGTCGCGTCGGCAAAGCTTCGGCCGAAACGATCGCGTTGACCGGTGGCCGCGCAGCCTTCGATCTGCGCCAGCTCGTCGATCAGCGTGGCGGCTGGCACGCCGATCCGCTCGGCAAGCTGCTCGAGGTCTGGCGCTGCCAGCACCGCGTCGGTACTCTCGGCGCTGCGGAAGTCGGGAAACTGCCGCGCAATGTGGGTGATGCGTTCGTCGAAGATGTCGAAGGCCAGCGCGCCAGGCTGGCGCAGCACCTCGGCCGCTTGCTCGGAATATCCTTGCGACTCGTCGTTGAACCGCCGGCCTTCGCGGTTGACCTGGAAGCCGCCTTCGCTGATCACCGCATAGGTGATGAGAATGTTGTGCGGGGTCGCGACTGACCCATGCCCCTGATAGCCGGACAGGCACCGCAGCTCCGCCCCGAGCTGCTCGCCCCACAGCACGGCGTCGCCCTGATTGCCCGCGTGGCCGAAATAGGTGGCGTCGGCCATCTCGGGAATGTAGCGGCGCACCAGCGCGGGGTTGCCGCCAAAACCGTTGCAGGCGAGAACGAGTGCGGCGCTGCCGATCCGCTCCTCGCGGCTCCCGCGCATGCAGACGACGCCGCGCACCGTGCCGCCGGCGTCCGCGAGCAGCGTCGCCACCCGGGCATTGGTCAGGATCGGCACGCCCGCCGCTTCGACCGCGCTGCGCAGCCGATCGATCAGCTCGGCGCCGCTGCGCGTCGGCAGCCCGTGCATGCGATGCGCCGAATGGCCCGCGTAGTTGAAATTGTCGATGACATCGAACGGAAAGCCGAAGGCGTCGGCGAGCCACTCGACCGTCACTCCCGCCCCGTCGCAGATCACCTGCACCAGTTCCGGGTCGGCCTCGCCCCCCGCTTTGCGCTGGACGTCCTCGGCAAACAACTGCGGCCCGTCCTCGATGCCCTTCGCGGCCTGAAATCGGGTGCCTGCCGCCGGAATGAGCCCCGCCGACAGCGCCGTCGAGCCCGATGGGATCGCGTCGCGCTCCAGCACGACCGCCTCGGCGCCGGCCTCCGACGCGCTCAGCGCCGCGCACAGGCCCGCGGCGCCGGCGCCGATGATGACGATCGGGGAATGTTCGAATTGCAGACCCGCGGCCGGCTCGATCAGATCCATGTCAGGCCGCCCGCATCAGCGGCACTTTGTCTCGTCCCGAGCACATGCGCGCTTCGGTGGAAAAGCCAAGCAATTGTGCGTTGAAATGGTGGCCGGCCGGAGGCGGTGTCATGAGGAGGCCACTCACACCGCCCCCGGGCCGGCCGAACCCCACGGACCCAGGAGATGCGGCGGACCTGAGCATTCCGTAGGGTTATCAAGAGGATGCTTTTGGCGTCGGCACCTGGCCGGACCGCCGCGCCGAGGCGCGCTGGCCAGTGACCGAAGCACTTCCGGAGGCTACCGGAAGAGCCTCGTAAAAAGCAACCGAATCAAGTGTTTGAAGGGGCCCTCACCGCACGTCAACCTAAACTCTTATGGTTGACCGCGGGCGGGCGGCCCGCCGTCGCACGCAACTACAGCGTTTCCGCGACTTTAGGCGGCATCGGCGACGACGCGATTACGGCCGTCGCGCTTGGCGCGATAGAGCGCCTGGTCGGCGCGCTTGAGGATGGCGGCGACATCGTCGGTCGCCGCCGCGAGCGCGGCGAGACCGATCGAGATCGTCACGTCGACGGCGCGGGCGCCGTGATCGATCGGAAACCCTTCCGACGCGATGCGCCGGCGCAGCCGCTCGGCGACCATGCCGGCCACCGCCGCGTCGGTCTCCGGCATGACCACCACGAACTCCTCGCCGCCGAGACGGCAGGCGAGATCGATGCCGCGGATCGACTTCTTCACACGCAGCGCGAACTCGCGCAGCACGTCATCGCCCGCATCGTGACCGTAGGTGTCGTTGATCGCCTTGAAGTAGTCGATGTCGAGGATGAGCACCGAGAGCGGCTTGCCGCGCGCCGCCGCCTGCTCGACCAGCGAGGCGAGATGGCTCTCCATGTAGCGGCGATTGTGCAGGCCGGTGAGCGCGTCGGTGATCGCCGCCTCGATCGACATCTGCATGTTGTCGCGCAGGCGCTCGGTGTAGCGCTTGCGGCGCACCTGCGTGCGCACGCGTGCGAGGAGCTCGTTCTTGTCGATCGGCCGCATCAGGTAGTCGTTGACGCCGATCTCGAGCCCGCGCATCAGCCGCATGTTGTCCTCGGCCTCGGCGACGGCGAGGATCGGCACGTTGCGCGTGCGCTCGAGCGAGCGCACCTGGCTGCACAGGCGCAGCGCATCGAAGTTCTGCAGCCCGAGCGACACGATGATCAGGTCGTAATTGCCGTCGGCGGCGCGGAACAGCGCCTCATTGGGATCCGGCTCGAGATCGACCGCCTGCTCCTTCTCGAGCATGCCGGCAATGCGCTCGTAGGATGGCTTGCGGTCATCGACGATGAGGACACGGCCGTCGCGGCCCGGATCGGCGATCGCCTCGCGGGCCGGGTTCTGGATGCCGATCTCCTTCGAGGTGACCGCGCGCATGCGCAGCTCGTCGGTCATCATCTTGATGCGCACCAGCGAGCGCACCCGCGCAATCAGCGCGATGTCGGACACCGGCTTGGTGAGGAAATCGTCGGCGCCGGCCTCGAGCCCCTTGATGCGGTCCGACACCTGGTCGAGCGCGGTGACCATGACCACCGGGATGTGATGCGTGGCCGGATTGGCCTTGAGGCTGCGGCACACCTCGAAGCCGTCCATGTCCGGCATCATCACGTCGAGCAGCACGATGTCACATTCGGCGCGCTCGCAGATGCGCAGCGCCTCGTCGCCGCTGGTCGCGGTGGCCACGTCGAAATACTCGGCCGACAGCCGCGCTTCCAGCAGCTTCACGTTCGCGAGCACATCGTCGACGACGAGTACGCGGGCGGTCATCGCCGTGCCTCCTCATTCCCCAGAAAATGTCGGATGGTTTCGATGAACTTGCCGACCGAGATCGGCTTCGACAGATAGGCCTCGCAGCCGCCCTCGCGAATCCGCTCCTCGTCGCCCTTCATGGCGAAGGCGGTCACCGCGACCACCGGGATCACCTTCAGCTCGGGATCGTCCTTGAGCCACTTGGTGACCTCGAGCCCGGAGACCTCCGGCAGCTGGATGTCCATCAGGATGAGATCGGGACGGTGCTTGCGGGCGAGATCGAGCGCTTCGATGCCGTTGCGGGTCCCGACCGTCTGATAGCCGTGGGCCTCCAACAGATCGTGAAAGAGCTTCATATTGAGCTCATTGTCCTCCACGATCAGGACGGTCTTGGCCACCCTAGGTCCCCTTGCAGCCCGAGGCTGCACGTGAAGCGCCGATAGCCGCGTCACACCACCCGCGGCCCGAACATGTTCACCGTAAAGGCCAATCCTTACGGAAAGGCAAATACCCACGCATGCCCAAACGGCCTTCCCAACCGCAGCAAAGCCCTGAATTGCTGGCGATTCAAGCGCTCTCCTTCCTCGGCGAGGATCCCGAGCGGCTGGGCCGGTTCCTGGCGCTGACCGGGATCGGGCCGGCGGATATCCGTACCGCCGCCCAGGAGCCGGGTTTCCTGGCCGGGGTGCTGGACCATGTCGCCGGCGACGGGGCGCTGCTGGTAGCATTTGCCGCCCATGCCGGGATTGAACCCGCCGAAGTGGATAAAGCCCGCCGAACCCTCGCCGGCCCGGGCTGGGAGCGCGAGATGCCTTGATCGGGGTGCGGGCGTCCACCATCGTAGCTCATGCCCGGATTCTGCCGTGACTGCCTCGCCGAGGCGACAGATGCGGCCGCCCGCTGCACCGCCTGCGGGTCGCCACGGCTGATTCGTCATCCGGAGCTCAACGGGCTCGCTATCGCCCATGTCGACTGCGACGCGTTCTACGCCACCATCGAGAAACGCGACGATCCTTCGCTGCGCGACAAGCCGCTGATCGTCGGCGGCGGCCGGCGCGGCGTCGTCACCACCGCCTGCTACATCGCGCGCATCAAGGGCGTGCGCTCGGCCATGCCGATGTTCCAGGCGCGACGGCTGTGTCCGGAGGCCGTCGTCATTCCGCCCGACATGGCCAAGTACGCCCGCGTCGGCCGCGAGGTGCGCGCGATGATGCTCGACCTCACGCCGCAGGTGGAGCCGCTGTCGATCGACGAGGCGTTCATGGATCTCAACGGCACCGAGCGGTTGCACGGCGCCTCCCCTGCCCGCTCGCTCGCACGGTTTGCGCGGCAGGTGGAAGAGAAGATCGGCATCACCGTCTCAGTCGGACTGTCCGCCAACAAATTCCTGGCCAAGATCGCCTCCGACCTCGACAAGCCGCGCGGCTTCGCCGTGCTCGGCGCCAATGAGGCCCCGGGGTTCCTGGCGCCGAAGCCAGTCACCTTCATCTGGGGCGTCGGCAAGGTGTTCGGCGCAGAGCTCGCGCGCGACGGCTTTCGCACCGTCGGCGACCTGCAGCGCGCCGACGAGGTCGACCTGATGCGGCGCTACGGCGCCGAGGGCCAGCGGCTCGCGCGGCTCGCGCGCGGGATCGATGCGCGCCGGGTCGAGCCCGAGCGCGAGACCAAGAGTATTTCCGCGGAGACGACGTTCGACACCGACATCGCCTCGTTTCGCCCGCTCGAGCGCACGCTGTGGTCGCTGTCGGAGAAGGTCTCGGCGCGGCTCAAGGCGAGCGAGCTCGCCGGCGTGACGGTCACGCTCAAGCTCAAGAGCGCGGATTTCCGCATCCGCACCCGCGCGCAATCCCTGCCGACGCCGACTCAGCTTGCGGCCCGGATCTTCGCCGCCGGACGTGACCTGCTCGCACGCGAGACCGACGGCACCAAGTATCGGCTGATCGGCATCGGCATGTCGTCGCTCGAGCCGCACGAGGATACGGACTCGTTCGATCTGGTCGACATTCACGGCCGACGTGCGGCGCAGGCCGAGCGCGCGGTCGACCGGCTGCGCGAGAAGTTCGGCCGCGACGCGGTGGTGAAAGGTCTGGCGATGGACGACGGCGAGTAGCGCACCCCAGTGCGCGAATGGATTACTGCGGCGTGATGCCGGCGATCTGCACGACCTCACGCCACAGCGGCAACTCCTTGTCGATGCGCCCCTTCAGCGCGGCGGAGCCGGCACCGGTGGCTTCCAGTCCCGAGGTTCGCAACCGTGAACGCACGTCTTCGCGCGCCAGGACCTTCGTGGTTGCGGTCACGAGGCGGTCGGTCACCTCCGGCGGCGTCCTCGCCGGCGCCAGCATCATCACATAGGTATCGAGCACGAAGCCCGGATAGCCCGCCTCGACCATGGTCGGCACATTGGGCAGATCGAACCAGCGCTTCTCGCCGGTAACCGCGATACCCTTCAGCGTGCCGGCCACGATGTGCGGATGCGCGCCCGGCAGCGCGCCGGACACCATTTCGACCGTGCCGCCGAGCAGCGCCTGGTTGGCCGGGCCCGCGCCATTGAACGGAACATGCGTCATCTCGATGCCCGCACGGTTCTTGAAGAACTCGCCGGCGAGGTGCGAGGGCGTGGCGAAACCAGCACTGCCGTAGTTGAGGCCGCCCTGCTTCTGCCTCGCCAGCGCGACGAACTCGGCGACGGTGCTCACGCCGAGCTTCGGGTTGACCGTGAACGCGGTCGGCGAGCCGGCCAGATCGACCAGCGGACTGAAGTCTTTCTCGAGATCGTACGGGACCGACTTGTAGAGGAGCGGATTGAGAACGATCGTGTTCGACGTGACCAGGATCGTGTAGCCGTCGGGCTCCGCGCGGGCCGCCAGGCCGACGCCGATATTGCCGGCGGCACCGACGCGGTTCTCGACGAACATCTGCGCGCCAAGCTCCTCGCTCAGGAGCGGCTGGAGCATGCGCGCGAGAACGTCGACCGGCCCGCCTGGTCCGAACGGCACCAGCAGCTTCACGGGCCGCTCCGGCCACGCGGCACGGGCGCGCGCGACGACGAAGGGTGCAGCGATGCCGAGCCCGACGGCTCGAAGGAAACGGCGACGCGTCGGTGACGAACTCGTACTGGCCGTTGTCATGAAATCACTCGCCATGCGCTGTGGGCTTGCGACCGCGCACGCGGCACGTGCGGAGCGCGCAAAGCCTCTGTCGTCACATCCGGCAAGCTGCTCAGGACGTCGCAAGCTGCAATGTCGCGGCGCGACAGCAAAGGCGATACGGCGAGGCGCAACGCGAGCATTTGCGCAGATCCCGAGATTGTGTGTAGGCTAACAATCGCAAAGTGACGGTGTCAATCGAGCCCGCGCTCACATGAAGCCCGCACCGTTCGACTATCGGCGCCCCGGCAGTCTGGACGAAGCCATTGCGCTGCTGGCGCAGCATGGCGGTGACGCGCAGCCGATTGCCGGCGGCCAGAGCCTGATGCCAATGCTCGCGTTCCGCATGGTCGCGCCGCGTTTGCTCGTCGACATCAATCGGATTCCGGATCTCGGCCAGATCACGGTCGACTCACATGGTGTGTCGCTCGGCGCGCTGGTGCGCTGGCGGGACATCGAACGCGATGTGCGCCTCGCCGCCGCCTGGCCTCTGCTGCCGAACGCGGTCGCGCACGTGGCTCATTACCAGATCCGCAATCGTGGCACGGTAGGCGGCAGCCTGGCGCATGCCGATCCGGCCGCCGAAATGCCCGGCATTTGCGTCACCTGCGACGCCGGGATTTCAGCCATGCGCTCAAATGGTGCGCGCACGATCCGTGCCGACGATTTCTTCGTCGGCGCGCTGACGACCGCGCTTGAGCACGACGAGATCATCACCGAGATCAAGCTGCCGGCCTGGCCGGCGAAGCGCCGCTGGGGCTTCCGCGAGTTCGCGCGCCGCCGCGGCGACTTCGCGATGGCGGCGGCGGCGCTGTTCTACGACCAGGATGCAAACGGCAAGGCAACGAACGCGCATGTCGGCGTCATCGGCCTCGGCGACCGTCCGCGCCGTATTCCGGAGGTCGAGGCGGCGATCAACGGCCAGATTGTCGACGAGGTCTTGATGGAGCGCGCGGCGGAAATCACCTCGGCGAACGTCGAGGCGCAGGCGGACATCCACGCCAGTGCCGAATATCGCCGCTCGCTCGCCGGCACCATGGTCGAACGCGCCTTGCGAGACGCCGCCACACGATAACAAAGCCGCGATTAAGAATAGGCGCAAGGAGATCATGCCCACCAACTTCGAAGTCAACGGCAAGCCGGTCAGCGTCAATGTCGAGGCGCGCACCACGCTGGCGGACTGCCTGCGCCACCATCTGCGGCTCACCGGCACCCACGTCGGCTGCGAGCACGGCGTCTGCGGCGCCTGCACCGTGATCGTCGACGGCTACGCCGTGCGTGCCTGCCTGATGCTGACCGCGCAGGCGGAGGGCAGCAAGGTAGTGACGGTCGAGGGGCTCTCCAACGACGAGGCGCTGACGCCGCTGCAGGCGTCGTTCCGCAAGCATCACGCGCTGCAATGCGGCTTCTGCACGCCGGGCATGATCACCACCGCGCATGCGCTCTTGAGCGAGGAGCCCGACTGCGACGCCGACCGTGTGCGCGAGGTGCTTTCCGGCAATCTATGCCGCTGCACCGGGTACATCTCGATCGTCGAGGCGGT
>Ga0081540_1000193_pt1 | contig 63248 bp, 49 predicted proteins | sample TabmetS2T1R1_FD_71024 | JGI IMG/M metagenome (GOLD analysis project Ga0081540, IMG submission 71024) | Tabebuia heterophylla rhizosphere microbial communities from the University of Puerto Rico - S2T1R1 | ecosystem: Host-associated > Plants > Roots > Rhizosphere ...
TGCGGTTCAACCGGCTGCGGGTGCCCCGGGCGCTGATCTTCGACGAGACGTACTACGCCAAGGACGCCTGGAGCATCCTGAACCACGGGGTCGAACTGACCCTGGCCGGCAACGCGAACTCGTTGATCCAGGCCGGGCACACGAACATCTTCGCCCCGTGTAACGGGACCGCGACCTGCGGGGAGTACGTGGTCCAGCCCGAGGCCGGCAAGCTGCTGATCGCATCGGGTGAGTGGCTGTTCGGCCTGAACTCGTTCGGCTGGCGGTTCGCCAGCGCGGTGGCCGGCTCGCTGGCCATCTTGCTGATCTGCCGGATCGCCCGGCGGATGACCCGCTCGACGCTGCTCGGCTGCGTCGCGGGGCTGCTGATGTCGCTGGACGGGCTGGAGTTCGTGCTGTCCAGGACCGGGATCTTGGACATCTTCTTGATGGTCTTCGTGCTGGCCGCGTTCGGCTGCCTCCTGATCGACCGGGACGCCAGCCGGGCGCAGCTCGCCGGCGGGGTCGCCCGCCGGCAGGGCGGCCCGCTCGGGCCCGGGTTCGGGCTCCGCCGGTGGCGGGTGGCGGCCGGGATCTGCCTCGGCCTGGCCGTGGCCACCAAGTGGAACGCGGCCTGGTACATCGCGGGGTTCGCCGCGCTGATCACCGCGTGGGATATCGGCGCGCGCCGGGCCGCCGGGCTGACGTCGTTCGTCCGCGGCGGGCTGCGCGAGGCCCGCTGGCTGCCGGTGACGTTCATCGCGGTCCCGCTGGGCGTCTACCTCGCCAGCTGGAGCGGCTGGTTCGCCACCAGCACCGGCTACTATCGCGACTACGCCCAGGCCCACGGCGTGCACACCCCGGTGATCTCGGAGCTGTACTCGCTGTTCCAGTACCACCTGCAGGCGATCAGCTTCGGCGTGGGCCTGAAGACCCCGCACCCGTACCAGTCGCAGCCGTGGGACTGGCTGCTGATCACCCGGCCGGTCGCGTTCTACGCGCAGTGCTACACCGGCCCCGCAACCTACCAGGCCTGCCCCAAGGGCCAGGTGGCGTGGGAACAGGAGGTGCTGGCGCTCGGCACGCCGGCGATCTGGTGGGGGTCGATGCTGGCCCTGCTGTTCTGCCTGGGCTGGTGGCTGCTGCACCGGGACTGGCGGGCCGGGGCGGTGCTGCTCGGCGTGCTGGCCGGCTGGGGGCCGTGGTTCCCGCTGGTGACCAGGACCAAGTTCTACTACTACGCGCTGGAGTTCGAGCCGTTCCTGATCTTGTCCATCGTGCTCTGCCTGGGCCTGATCCTCGGACCCGCCACGGCCAGCTCGCTGCGCCGGGCGACCGGCGCCCTCATCGTCGGCGCCTACGTGCTGTGCGTGCTGCTCATGTTCTGGTACTTTTATTCGGTTCTGGCCGGCCAGGTCATCCCGTACCAGGATTGGCTGCATCACATGTGGTACCGGATCGGCCGCGGCTGGATCTAGCCCCCGAACGGGCCGGGTTCCCGCGCCCGCTCCGGCCCTCGCAGCTTCTGCCCATCCGCTCAGGCGGCTTTCAGGTTACGTTCAGCTCAGCTGGGCATCCTATGTTTACGCCGTTAGCACACGGGGAGCCTGGATTCGCTAGCGGCGACGTGATTTGCGTAACACGGGGTACGTTTCCGGGCCCGTTGTGCGTCTATATACAGTGAGATGACAAACCAGCGGAGCGAACATGAGCCGAGCCGAACACTCTAGCGACGATCGCGCGCGATTTGAGCGCGACGTCATCCCGCAGCTTGGCCAGCTGTACCCGGCGGCGCTCCGGATGACGAGGAACCCCACCGACGCCGAGGACCTGGTCCAGGAAACGTCGGTCAAGGCCTTCGCAGCGTTCCAGCAGTTCACTCCGGGCACCAACCTGCGGGCCTGGCTGAACAGGATCCTGACCACCACGTTCATCAACGTCTACCGGAAGCGGCGCCGGGAGCCGCAGCAGGCACTCGGCGGTGACCTGCAGGAATGGCAGATGTCCGCGGACCGGCTCACGCCGCCGGTACCGTCGGCCGAAGCCGAGGCGCTGGACCGGACCACCGACTCGGACCTGCTCCGGGCCCTGCGTGACCTGCCCGGCGAGTTCCGCACCGCGGTGTACCTGGCGGACATCGAGGGCTACCCCTACCGCGAGATCGCCGAGATGATGGGCACGCCGGTCGGGACCGTGATGTCCCGGCTGCACCGCGGCCGCAAGAAGATCCGTGAGCAGCTGATGGCCAGCGGTTTCGGCACCCCGCGGGCCGAGTCGTCCGGGGCCTGAGCCCGGGCTGTACTGCCCGGGCGGTGCTGGCCGGTTAGGTTCCGTACAAGGTGAGCATGACCTCGCCGGCCCGCCAGCGGTGCAGGATGTGCATCCCGGCCCCGGCCAGCAGCGCCAGCTTCTCCCTACCCATCGGCGTGGACGCCCTGGGGAACTTGTAGGTGCTGGCGCCGGTGACCACCCACACCCGCTGCACTGACGAGGCAGTGAACCGGCTCTTCAGCCGGGCGGGGCCGGCGATCTCGGTGCCGGTCAGGGTGCCCGAGGCGATCGCGGACTGGTTCAGCGCGATGTCGCGCAGCCGGCCGAACGGCGCCGGGTACCCGGTACCGAGCACGCGCATGGTGGCCGGGATGTAGAACACCACGTCGCCGGGCTGCTCGTGGGCGGCCACGATGGCCGAGGCCAGCCGCAGGTTGTCCGGGCGGGCGGCGCTCTGCCTGATCGCCTGCTGCGGCCCGGCCAGCAGCGCGGCGAGCACCGCGACGGCCAGCACGGCCGGCAGCCAGGCCAGCCGCAGCGGCCCTAGCCGCCAGCGGCCCAGTAGCGACCGGCCCGGTCGCGACCGGCCCAGTCGCGACCGGCGCAGCGGCGTGGCCGCCGCCAGCCTGATCAGCCCGGTCAGCCCCGCTCCGGCCAGGATGGCCAGCGCCGGCAGGCAGAACTCGATGTAGCGCACGTAGTACACCGGCTTGACGAACGACACCGCGACCAGCACGAACGGCGGGACGACCAGCCACGGCAGCGCGATCGCGGCCGGGTTGAGCGGCCGCCAGTGGTCCGCCCGCCAGGCGGTGAGCACGCCGCCCAGCGCGAGCAGCGCGAACGGCGCGATCAGCGGCCGGGAGCCTGCGAGGTTGGTGAGCAGCCGCTCCATCGCGTTGAGCGTGGGCCGGTTCAGCCAGGCGATCTGCACCTGCTGGCGGGTGGCCAGGCCGAGCAGCGGCCCGAGCACGATCACCGCGACCCCGCACGCGGCCAGCCAGCGCAGCGGTATCCGGCCGATCCGGCGTCCGGGCGCGGCCTGGCCGCGGGCGTCCGTGAGCAGCAGCGTGGTCCCGTGCGCGGCCACGATCAGCAGCCCGAAGATATTGAACAGGCCGGTCAGCGCCACCGCCGCGGCGTACCCCAGCCACCACCGCCAGCGGCCGTCGGGCCACGCCCGCAGCAGCAGGTACGAGGCGATCACGGCGAACATCGTCTCGATCGCGTACGACCTGGCCATCTGCGCGTAATAGGTCATGTACGGCGCGGTGGCGAACAGCAGGCCGGAGAGCAGCCCGGTCAGCGCGGGGACGTCCAGCCCGCGACCGTTCCGCCCGGCGTCCGGGGCCAGCGCCAGGGTGGCTGCCCGGCGGCCGGTGGCCGCGACGAACCCGGTCGCGACGACCATGGCGCACAGCGAGGGGAACCGGAGCGCGGCGGCCGAGGTGCCGAGCACCGCCGCGACCACGTGCATGAGCAGGTAGTAGGCGCCGTGCACCGCGTCCTGGTGGCCGAGCAGGACGAAGATCTGGCCGAACGGGCGGGCGATCGCGTCCTTGGTATACGCCTCGTCCCGCCAGAGCGAAGGGCCGCCGATCTGGTATCCGCCCAGCACGAACGAGACGGCGGCAGGAACGGCCACGATCAGCCAGCCGCGTCGGCGCCGCCGGGCTGCCCCGCCCGCGGCCCAGGCCGCGGCCGGGTTCGCAGCCGGGCGAGCGGCCGGGCTCGTAGTCCGGTCCGCGGGCGGGCCGTCCGCGAAATCCCCCGCCTCCGCGGCGAACCTCGTCGCCGGGTCGGGTGACCCGATGTCGGTGTCCGCCACGCTGGTCCTTCCCGGGCGCCGGCTCCCAGCCCCGGCTGCACCCTGCCACCAGGCTATCCAGTCGGCTAACGCGCGGGGGCCCCGTTAAGTTCTCTTAACCTCGGCTCCGCTCCGCAGGGCCGGACGACACGATTGCCGCGTTGCCTGTGGTGCGGCAGAGTAGCCAGCGCACTGCCGTGACTGCCGGTACCGGGCCGATCGTGGCTTCATACTGCATGGATGTCCCAGCCATGTCGCTGGAACTGCATGAACGCGGCATTCATGCAGTATGGAACGGGTCGGACGCCGCGGCGGCCGTGGGATCGGGGGTCACGAGAGCCTAGCGACAGCACAGGGGCATCAGGAGTAACGCCGGAGCCCGCGGCACTGGCCCGCCCGTAATCAATTCGGGCGGGCCAGAACAACGTGAACGCGGCATCCACGCCGCATCGGCAGGCGCGGGCGCGGATCGGCGGTGCGGGCGACGGTCACCGAGGCGGCGGTCAGGGGGCGAACACGCGGTCGCAGACGCGGGCGCCGGCTTTGCCGTCGTCCAAGGAGCAGAACCGGGCCGTGAACCGCTGATAGGCGTCGCGATGCCCGGCGGCGACGGCGTCGACGTCCCGGATGGCCTCGATCACGCCGGCCGAGTCGGGCAGGAGCGGGCCGGGCGCCTCCGCTTCGAAGTCGAAGTAGAAGCCGCGCAGGCTGTCGCGGTATTCGGCCAGGTCGTAGACGAAGAACAGGATCGGCCGGCCGGTCACCGCGTAGTCGAACATGGCCGAGGAGTAGTCGGTGACCAGGACGTCGGACACCAGGTAGAGCTCGGTGATGTCGGGGTAGGCGGTGACGTTGAGCGCGAAGCCATCCCGCATCCCGGCGGGCACGTCGTCTGCGTTGTGGTGGTGGCCGCGGATGAGGAACACGTGATCCCGGCCGAGCTCGCGCCAGGCCCGCTCCAGGTCCAGGCGCATGTCGAACCGGTACCTGCGGCCGTTGGCGTACACCTGGTTGTCCCGCCAGGTGGGCGCGTACAGCACCACCCGCTTCCCGGCGGGCAGCCCGAGCCGGTCCCTGACCCGTGCGGCCACCTCCGCCGCATCGGCCCGGCAGAGCAGGTCGTTGCCGGGGTACCCGTACTCGGCGATCTCCCCGTCGTAGCGGAACGCGCGGCGCATGATCGGAGTGCTGAACGGGTTGGGCGAGAGCAACAGGTCCCACTGCGCCACGTCCCTGGCGAGGTGGTCAAAGTACGCCGTCCCGCTGATGAACTGCGGGTTGGTGATGTCGAAGCCGATCCGCTTCAGCGGAGTGCCGTGCCAGGTCTGCACGTAGAACTGGCCGTCCCGCTTACGGAACGGGAGTTGCATGTCGTCGTTGGAGATCAGGTACTTCGACCGGGCCAGCGCCTCGTAGTACTCCTCGGTGCCGCGAAGCACCCCGGTGCCGCCCTCGGGCACCGGCACCGACCAGTCGGTGATCGCCCACAGGTGCTCGCGGTCGTCGCCGCGGTGGCGCAGTTCCTCCGCGATGCCGAGCGGGTTTCCCGTGCACTGCTTGCCCTTCCAGCTGACGAAGAAGACCGAGTCGCGGACCGGGGCACTGCGCAGCATCGCGGGGTAGAACCCGCGGCGCAGCGCGCGCTGGCCGAAGTTACCCTGCTCCACCCGGCGCAACTGCGGCTCGGCAATGATCATCGGGTCGTTGTGGCCGGTGACCACCAGCCGGTACTGCTTGCGGCCGGCCATGACCCGCTGGCCGGTAACATCGCCCAGCTTGTCGTGGTCGTACTTGATCTCGGCCAGCGTGTCCGGCCCGCCGCCGACCGGACGGACGTACAGGTTCCATTCGCCGTCCCGCAGCGGGATGGCCGAGCCGAAGAACGGCATCTGGTCCAGGCCGGCCACGATGCTGAACCGCTCGCCGTCGGCCGCGAAGCCGATGACGTGCGAGTCGGCGGACCCGATCCGGCGCAGCATCGTCTCGTACCGGGCCCCGGGGGCCAGCGCGGCGCCGAGGAAGCTGCCGCGTAGCACCAGGCGCCCGCCGGGCTGCCACTCGTGCTCGTCGATCACCGGCCGGGGCGCACGTTCTGATATCACAAAGTCACCGTAGCGGCTCTGGCCGGCCACGGCCTCCCGCGCGCCGAACAGGTGCCTGGTCTCCGCCATACCGTCCGGCCACGCCACCCTGACCCGGGGACGGCCGGGCCGCTTGAGGTAGACGTCCCAGGCCATCCCGTCGTCGCCGATCACCCGACCGACCCGGTCCACCACGTCGGCCGCGCCGGCCAGGTCGCCGAGCGAGACGACGGCGCTGTACCGGGCCCGGCTTCCCGCCTCGGACGGCACCGGGACGGCGGGGAAGGACCGGGTCGCCGCGCCGCGGTTGCGGACCAGCACGAGCTCGGCCTGAACTGGGGTGGCGGGACTGGCCTGGGCTGGGGTGGCGGGCAGTTCGATGTCGATCCGCACCGCGCGCGGGGCGGCGTCCTGCCATGCGACGGCCGCGACGGCCGCGCCGAGCCGCCACGCCGCCACGTTCAGGCCGAGACCGGCCCAGCGGGCACCGAACCGCAGGCCGGGCGCCACCTGACGGGGCCGCGGCCGCTCCGCCGGGCCGGGTACCGGGCTGTGCACCCGGGCCGGCCGCCAGACGCCGTGGCCCCGGACGAGCATGTAGCACTGCCACTCCCCGGTGCCGCGGAACCGCCGGGGGCTGACCGCGAACCGGAATCCCGACCAGTCGTAGTTGTACCTGTCCTGCTCGGACAGGGCCGTCGCCTCCGGGTTGAGGAACGACCGGACGGGCCGGACGACCGGGAACCGGCGCCCCGGCGGGCGCAGCACCGCGATCTTGGAGGTGTTCCGCCGCCGGGGGATGTCGACGGACGGCACGTTGGCCCGGCCGGTCACCACCAGCCGGGCCCGTTTCCCGTCCTCCCACGCGATGTCGTCCACCCGCATGTAGGGATCCAGGTCGCGCCAGTGCGGCCGGAACACGCGGGACGGGATCGGTACCGGCGAGTTCGTCCGGAACGGCAGGTCGGCGCGGAGCCTGCCCCGCTGCCGGACCACGGGAACCTGGCGAACCGGCTGCTCCACGAGCCATGCGGCCAGCTCGGCGAGCTGCGGCATGGCCCGGATCCGCACCAGGTGATAGGCCAGCTTGCAGGGGGCGGGCAGGCCGCGCAGCACCCGGCGGCCGACGTGGTCCAGGTAGCCGTTCACGAGTCCGGCGAACTCGGCCCGGTAGGCGTCGGTCACCTTGTGCAGGTCCTGGACGTAGAGCCACAGGTCGTTCTTCAGGGCCTTGCGCTGGTGCGCCCGGAGCAGCTTTGCCGTCGAGTGCGCCGCGATGAACTGGTCGATGTCGTTCATCGCGGTCATCCGGTCGCGCAGGTTGGCCACGCTGGTCCGGCTCTGCGTGATCGACAGCCCGCCCTGCGCGCGCTCGCGCCAGTAGTAGACGATGTCCGGGATCACGTCCACCGCCCGGGCCAGCACGTGCGCCTTGGTCATCAGCCGGAGATCCTCCCAGACCACGCCCTCCGGGTAGGACAGCTGGTGCTGATCCCAGAAGCTGCGCCGGAACAGCTTGTTCCAGACCGACACGTCGTAGAGCAGCCGCGGCGTCCTGGTCACGTGCGTGCCGGCCTGCCTGCCCTTCAGCGCCAGCGAGTGCAGCGCCGAGGGGGTGATTCCCTTCGGGCCCACGCGGTCCACGGCGCCGCTGACAAAGTCCGAGCCCGACCGCTCCAGCGCGTGCAGGAGCAGCTCGTACGCGTTGGCCGGCAGCACGTCGTCGCCGTCGACGAAGGCCAGGTACTCGCCGTGGGCGCGCTCCACGCCGCGGTTGCGCGCGCCGCCCGGCCCGCCGTGCCCCGGCTGCAGCAGCGAGAACCGCGGGTCGGCGACGGCCTTGGCCCGGGCGATCTCGGCGCTGTGATCGCCGGAGCCGTCGTCGACCATGATCACTTCCAGGTCGGGATGAGTCTGCGCGGCGATCGAGTCCAGGCAGTCGCCGAGGTCGTCCTCGTTATTGAAGAACGCCACGACGACGCTGATCCTGGGGGTGGTCACGAGCTCGTTGTTCCTTACCTCGTCAGCCGGCGGCCGGGCCCATGGAGGTTTCCCAGCCGAGTGCCACCGGGTCGTACACGCGCTCCACGTAGATCTGGTGCCAGAGCGAGAACACGACCAGCAGCCACACCTGCCTCCAGGTCACCTCGGGATCGTCGGACCGGAAGCGGCGCAGGATGTCGAGCGCGGCGCCCTTGTCCAGCCACTGGCCGGTCTGCGCCGTGCGGACCACCTGCTCCGCGAAACCATACATGCCACCGCGGAGCCAGTGGCCGAGCGGCACCGGGAAGCCCAGCTTGGCGCGTTCCGCGGCGGCCTGGGGCAGCAGTTCGCCGATGGCCTCGCGGAGCGCGAACTTGGTGGTGCCGGCGGCGGTCTTCTCCACCCGGGCCAGCCGCGCCGCCACCGCGAGCACCTCCCGGTCCAGGAACGGCGTACGCAGCTCCAGGCCGTGCGCCATGGCCATCCGGTCGGCCTTGACCAGGATGTCGCCCGGCAGCCAGGTGTTGATGTCGATCAGCTGCATGGTGGCGACGTCGTCCAGGCCGGCGTCGGCCGCCTGCCGGTACACCGGGTCGGTCACGTCGAACTCGCTGCCGTGCGCCTTCCGGACCAGCTGGCTCGCCTCGTCGCCGTGGTACACGTAGGCGTTGCCGATGTACCGCCGGCGCAGCGGCGTGGAGGTCCGGTTGAGGAAGCCCTTGCCGCGGGCGCCGGCCGGCAGCTCGGAGGCGACCCGGCCGATCGTGCTGCGCCCCCAGCCGGGCAGCGCCTTGCCGGCCCGGACCACGCCCGGCTGGTAGTAGACGCCGTAGCCGCCGAACAGCTCGTCCGCGCCCTCGCCGGACAGCACCACCTTGACGTGCTTGCGGGCTTCCCGGGCCGCGAACCACAGCGGGATCGCGGCCGCGTCCGCCATCGGGTCATCCAGCTGCCAGATGATCCTGGGCAGGCAGGCGAGGAACTCCTCCGGACCGATCAGGTAGGGGACCGACTTGACCCCGAGCGCGGTCGCGGTGGTCATCGCGTCGTCGATCTCGCTGTAGCCCTCGCGGTCGAACCCGACGGTGAAGGTGAGCAGGTCCGGTACTGATTCGGCGGCGAGCGCGCAGAGGGTGGCCGAGTCTACCCCGCCGGACAGGAACGCGCCGACCGGGACGTCGCTGCGCAGGTGCGCGGCCACCGAGTCGCGCAGGGCCCCCAGGATCTTGTCCGGGGAACTCGACGACGGGGACCTGGCCGGCCGCAGCTCGGGCCGCCAGTACCGGAACACGTCGACCCGGCCGCCCGGCCGGGCGATGAGCACGTGCCCGGGCGGCAGGGCCCGGGCGGGCGGCACCAGGGTGGCCGGCGCGGGCACGTACTGGAACGACAGGTATCGGCGCAGCGCGTCCGGGTCGATGGCGGTCACCTCGCCCGGGCCGGCGAGCGCCTTACGCTCAGAGGCGAACCGCAGCTGCGGCCCGGACCTGGGCTGGTGGCCGCCGGTGGTCAGCGCGTAGAAGAACGGCTTGATGCCGAACGGGTCACGCGCGCAGAACAGCTCCCGGTTGCGCCGGTCCCAGATGGCGAACGCGTACATGCCGCGCAGCTGGCGGACCACGTCCTTGCCCAGCCAGGCGTACATCTCGAGCAGCACCTCAGCCGCCGACCTGCTGCGCAGCCGGACGCCGCGAGCGTGCAGCCGCTGGGCCAGCTCCGCGACGTTGTAGATCTCGCCGTCGAAGACCAGCACGAACCGGCCGTCCGCGGACTGCATGGGCTGGCGGCCGGCCGCCGAGGTGTCGATGACGGCCAGCCGCCGGAAGCCCAGGGCCAGGTGCTGATCGGCGAAGAAAGCCTCGTCATCGGGACCGCGGTGCGCGATGCGCATGGCGGCACGGCCCACCCACTCGGTGTCGGGCCCTGCTCCGTCTGCCAGCGCCAGGCAGCCGGTAATTCCGCACATGCGTGCCGCCAAAACGATCGGGGTACCTGAATACGTGCCCCGACCAGCCTACTGTTCCCTTTTGATGGTTCGGGTTGTCCAGATCCCGTGGTGCTGGACAACCCTCACTTCGGCTGGAACCTGATCCCGCCGTCGAAGCGGACGACGTCGGCGTTCATGTAGTCGTTCTCGATCAGCGCCCGGACCAGGTGGCCGAACTCGTCCGGCCGGCCCATCCGCTTGGGGAACACCACCGGGGCCACCAGCCGGGCCTTGAACTCCTCGGCGTTCTCGGAGAACCCGTAGATCGGGGTGTCGATGATGCCCGGGCAGATCGTGTTCACCCGGACCCCGATGGCGGACAGGTCGCGGGCGGCGGGCACGGTCATGCCGATGATGCCGCCCTTGGAGGCGGAGTAGGCGATCTGGCCGGTCTGGCCCTCGATGCCCGCCACCGATGAGGTGTTGATGATGACGCCGCGCTGCCCGTCGGCGTCGGCGGGCTCGGTCTTCGCCATGGCCGCGGCGGCGATCCGCATCACGTTGAACGTCCCGATCAGGTTGACCGCGATGACCTTCTGGTAGCTGGCCAGGTCGTGCGGGGTGCCGTCGCGCCCGACGGTCCGTGACGCCCAGCCGATGCCGGCGCAGCTGACCCCGGCGCGCAGCGGCTCCCCGGTGGCCACCGCGAGGTCCACCGCGGCCTGCACCGACGCCTCGTCGGTCACGTCGGTGCGGGCGAACAGGCCGCCGATCTCGTCCGCGATCTGCTTGCCGCGATTCTCGTTCAGGTCGGCGATGACCACCGTGACGCCCGCCGCCGCGAGCACCCGCGCGGTCGCCTCGCCCAGACCGCTCGCGCCGCCGGAAATGACCGCCGAAGTACCGTTGAGCTCCATGCGGGGAGCATACCTGCCGCGGTTTCGGCGCCGCATAGCGGTGCGCCGCCGGCCGGGGCGGACAACCCGGCCCGTTAGGGTTGAGATATATCTTGATGCCTCCGGGCTGGTGAGCTATGGTCGGATGTATGGCCAAGCTACGCGGGAACCCGTGGGCGGTCCTGGTCGTGGTGTCACTGGGCTTCTTCATGACGCTGCTCGACCTGACGATCGTCAACATCGCCATCCCCGACATGATCAGCAGGCTGCACGCCTCCCTGGACGGCGTGCTGTGGGTGCTCAACGCCTACGCGCTGGTGCTCGCCGTCCTGGTGATCACGGCGGGGCGGCTGGGCGACCTGATCGGGCCGCGCACCATGTTCGTGGCCGGGATCGCGGTGTTCACGGTCGCGTCGGCGGCCTGCGGGTTCGCGCCCGGGGTCGGCGCTCTGATCGGCTTCCGCGCGGTCCAGGGCCTGGGCGCGGCCATGCTGATGCCGCAGACGCTGGCCATCGTCACGATGACGTTCCCGCCGGAACGGCGGGGGGCCGCGTTCGGCATCTGGGGCGCGGTGGCCGGCCTGGCCACGATCGCCGGGCCCACCCTGGGCGGCCTGCTCGTGACCGCCTTCGACTGGCGCTGGATCTTCTTCGTCAACCTGCCGATCGGGATCGCGGTCCTCGCCGCGACGTTCTTCATCATCCCGGGCTTCCAGCCCGGGCGGCGGCACCGGTTCGACGTCCTGGGCGTGACGCTGGCCAGCCTGGCCCTGCTCGGCATCTGCTACGGGCTGGTGGAAGGGCAGCGCTACGACTGGGGCACGGTCTACTCGTTCATCTCCATCCCGCTGATCATCGCCGCCGGGGTGGTGCTGCTCGCCGTGTTCTTCCTGGTGCAGAAGGCGCGCCAGGAGCGCGAACCGCTCATCCCGTTCGCGTTGTTCCGCAACCGGAACTTCACGCTGATGAACTGGGTGTCCGGCACGCTGTCCATCGGGATGCTGGGCATCTTCCTGCCGCTGACCATCTACCTGCAGTCCGCTCTCGGCTTCTCCGCGCTCAAGGCGGGGCTGACCCTGGCGCCCTCCTCGCTGGTGATGATCTTCGCCGCGCCGTTCCTCGGCAAGCTCACCGACAAGACCGGCGGCAAGTACATCCTGATCTGCGGTCTCACCCTGTTCGCCGTGGGCATGGGCTGGGTCGTGCTGATCGCGACGCCGCATTCCACCTGGTATGACTTCCTGCCCGCGCTGATCGTGGCGGGCCTGGGCATGGGCGGTACGTTCGCGCCGCTGACCACGGTGGCGATGCGCGAGGTCAACCCGCGGATGGCCGGCGCCGCCTCCGGCGTGCTCAACACCACCCGCCAGGTCGGTTCGGTGATCGGCACCGCGGCGGTGGGGGCGCTGCTGCAGAACCGCCTGGTGGCCTCGCTGACCAGCCAGGCCACCGACGCCTCGGCCAGCCTGCCGCCGCAGGCCCGCGCGCCGTTCGTGAACGGCTTCCGGCAGGCCGCGTCCAGCGGCCTGATCGGCGGCGGCCCGGCCGGTTCCGCCGCCCCGGCGGGAACCCCGCCGGGGCTCGCGGCCCAGCTGCACCGGCTCGGCGCCGAGGTCTTCAGCTCCGGTTACGTTACCGCCATGCGCTGGACCATGGTCATGCCGATCGCCGTGGTGCTGATCGCCGCGGCCAGCTGCTTTGCCATCAAGAACAAGGCAGCCGGCCAGGGCCCCGTCGCGGCGGAGCAGGACGGTCAGATGGCCGGGACCATCAGCTCGCCCGGCTCGTCCGGCTCGCTGGGCCAGAGCCCGGGCAGCTCGTCCGGGACGGTCCCGTAGCGGGCGGGCTCGAACGGGAACCGGTCCGCGAACACCGGTTCCAGGTCGGTCAGCCAGCAGGCGTTCGGGTCGAACCTGGCGAAGAACGGCGACCCGACCAGGCTGGGGTCGCGCGCCTGGATCATGTGCAGGACGAAGACCTTGCTGCCCGCCACCTCGGTCACCCCGTCGACGCACACCTTGCCCGGCGTGGCCGACATCGACGGGCCGCGGACGGTCCGGGCCAGGCCGGAAACGCCCTGGTAGGCCTGGCGGAAGATGTCGTAACCGCGGGCCAGCGGCACCGCGAAGTAGTCCTGCGGGCCGGTGTCACGCTCGACGAACATGTAGTAGGGGATCATGCCCATCCGGACCTGCGTCCGCCACATCTCGCGCCAGGCCGCCGGGCCGTCGTTGATCGACCTGATCAGCGGGGCCTGGGTGCGGATCACCGCGCCGGTGTCCCTGACCCGGCGCACCGCCTCGGCCAGCACCGGCGGCTCGAGCTCGCGCGGATGGGAGAAGTGCGCCATCACCGCGAGATTCCGGCCCGACGCGATGACCTCGCCGAACAGCCGGAGGGTGTCATCGGCGTCCGGGTCGGTGACGAACCGCTGCGGCCAGTAGGCCAGCGACTTGGTGCCGATCCTGATCGACTCGATGTGGTCCAGGCCGTTCCGCGGGTCGATGAGCGGCTCGACGTACCGGCGCAGCACCACCTCGCCCATGATCATGGGATCGCCCCCGGTGATCAGGACGCTGGTCACCTCGGGGTGCTCGCGCAGGTAGCCCACGAGCGTGCCGATGTCGTCCGTGGCCATCTTCAGGTCGGGCTCGTCCACGAACTGCGCCCAGCGGAAGCAGTAGCTGCAGTACGCGTGGCAGGTCTGGCCCTGCCGGGGGAAGAACAGCACCGTTTCCGGGTACTTGTGCTGCAGCCCCGGGAGCGGCCTGCCCTCCAGGCTGGGCGGGTTCAGCAGCAGCTGGCCCGCGGGATGGGGGTTGAGCCGCATCCTGATCTCGTGTGCGGCCGCGCGCAGCCCGGCCGCGGGCTCGCCGCCGTCGATCATGTCCGCGAGCCGTCGCACGTCCGCCTCGGGCAGCATGTCCGGCTGCGGGAAGACGAGCCGGTAGATCGGGTCGTCGGGGGCCGCGTCCCAGTCGATCAGGTGCTCCACCACGTACGAGTTCGTCCGGAACGGAAGCACGGTCGCCACCGCCCGCACCGCCAGTCGCTCCTCCGGCCGCAGCCCGGCCCGCTGGATGAGCGTGTCCAGATGCTTGGCCGAGTAGGCACGGAACCCGCGGCCTGCTGACCGCGCCGACGGTACTCCTAGCTGGATGTCAGTCACGCCTTCTCCCTCCGTTTGGCGCGCCGCGCGGCCGATACGCCCGCGAAACACGCAAAAGTAGCCCCTTAGACATCCGCTCCCCAGCGGTTCCCCCCGCCTGCCCGCGTTTCCCCCCATACGCCGGGCAAAAACTACTCCCATGCTTAATACGCACTGGCAGCCTTGATGGTTCCGATTCTGCTTCCGTCATCGGCCCGTTGAGTCAATTACCATGATTCGCAGGAAGTATTCGGCCAGATCACAGCAACTTCCAAGCCCTGGATTTGACAAATAGGCTTTTCTTCGTGTTTTTAGCCGTACAATGTCGCAGCCCGATGCAAGCGGGAACCGGCCCGCCCGCCGACCGGGGCAGGGCTCAAGGGCCCAGGACCGGCCGGCTGGCGGCCGGGGCCATAATGGGGCCACCAGGCCGGCACTGAAGGTTGAGGGGCACAGCAGGGATGAGGCACCATCCGCGGCCGCGCACCCCGGTGATCCGCTGAATACCGCACCGGACGGTCCGGACCGCCGGCTCGCGGTGCGGGACGGCGAGACCCAGCCGGGACGCGCCGCGGATCCCGGCCGCGCGCGAGGGCCCGCAGACGGCGCGGCGCGCGAGGGACGCACGCTGCGCCCGGTGATCGCGGTCGACGCCATGGGCGGGGACCACGCCCCCGACGTGATCGTGGCCGGGGCGCTCGCGGCCCAGCGCGAGCACGGCATCCGGGTCGTGCTGACCGGACCCGCCGCCCGGCTGCGCCAGCTGCTCGGCGGGCTGGGCGCCATCGACGAGGTCCAGGTCGTGCCGGCCGAGGACAACCTGGCGATGGACGAGGGCGCGCTGGCGAGCCTGCGCCGCCCCCGGTCGAGCGTGGCGGTGGCGTGCCAGCTGGTCCGGCGCGGCGACGCGGCCGCGGTGGTATCGGCCGGGTCCACCGGCGGCATCGTGGCCACCGCGCGGCTGCGGCTGCGGTCACTGCCCGGGGTGGAAAGGCCCGGGCTCGCCGTCGTGCTGCCGACCCGCCCCGGCCGCACGGTGCTCATCGACGCAGGCGCGACCGCCGATCCCAAGCCGGAGATGCTCGTCCAGTTCGGCCAGCTCGGCGTCGCTTACGCGCAGACCGCGCTGGGCGTGTCCGCCCCCCGGGTGGGGCTGCTGACGATCGGCGCCGAACCGGGCAAGGGAAACAAGTTCACCCGGCGCGCGCACGAACTGCTGGCTGGCGACCCCCCGCACGGCGCGCTCCCGCTGAGCTTCGCGGGCAACGTCGAGGGCGGCGACCTGCTGGCGGGTGAGGTCGACGTGATCGTGACCGACGGCTTCACCGGGAACGTGGCGCTGAAGACGCTGGAGGGCTCGATCCGGTTCGCCGCCACCGAGCTGCGCGCCGCGGTGACCGCCACCCGGACCGCCCGTGTCGGCGCGTTCCTGCAGCGCCGCGGGCTGCGGGAGCTGGCCGCGCGGCTGGATTCGGAGAGCTACGGCGGGGCCGTTCTGCTCGGCCTGGGCGGCACCGTGGTGATCGCGCACGGCGCCAGCACCGCCCGCGCCGTCACCTCCGCCTGCCTGCTCGCGGCCGACCTGGCCCGCGGCGAGATCACCGAGAAGATCACCCAGCGGTTCGGCACGGGCCGGTCGGCCGGCCGCGGCGGCCACTTCCTCCGCCGCCAGTTACTCCGCGCCGCTTATAGGCTTAGGGCATGGCCGATCCACAGCAGGTTCTCAGCGACCGGGTGCACGACGCCATCGTCGCGTCGTTCGGCCCTGACTTTGGCGACGCGGACCCGCTGATCCGGCCGTCCTCGTTCGCGGACTTCCAGGCCAACGTGGCGCTGCCGCTCGGCAAGCGGCTGGGCCGCCCGCCCCGGGAGGTGGCCGCCGAGCTCGCCGCCCGGCTGGACGTGGCGGACATGTGCGCCGAGCCCGAGGTCAGCGGGCCCGGCTTCATCAACTTCTCGCTGCGCGACGACTGGATCGCCGCGCAGGCCACCCAGATGCTCGGCGACCCCAGGCTCGGGCTCGCGCCGACCGCCACCCCGCGGACAGTAGTGGTGGAGTACTCCTCGCCGAACGTGGCCAAGGAGATGCACGTCGGGCACTTGCGCACCACCATCGTCGGCGACGCCATCGCGCGCGTCCTGGAGTTCGCCGGGCACCGGGTGATCAGGGACAACCACGTCGGCGACTGGGGCACCCCGTTCGGCATGCTGATCGAGCACCTGCTCGACGTGGGCGTGGACTCGGCCGAGGCGGGGCTGCTGACCACCGACCCGAACGCGTTCTACCAGGCGGCCCGGCGCAAGTTCGACTCTGACCCGGCGTTCACCGAGCGCGCCCGGAGCCGGCTGGTCCGGCTGCAGGCCGGGGATCCGGACACGATGGCCATCTGGCAGCGGCTGGTCGACATCTCCCGCGGGTACCTGCACCAGGTGTACACGAGGCTCAGGGTGAGCCTCACGGACGACGACATCCGCGGCGAGAGCTTCTACAACGACATGCTCGCGGACACCGTGGGCGAGCTCGAGGAGCGGGGCATCGCGGTTCAGAGCGAGGGCGCGCTGTGCGCGTTCCCCGCGGGCTTCACCGGCCGCGAGGGCCGGCCGCTGCCGCTCATCATCCGCAAGAGCGACGGCGGCTACAACTACGCCTCGACCGACCTGGCCGCGGTCCGCTACCGGGTGGACAAGCTCAGCGCGGACCGGGCGATCTACGTCGTCGGGTCCGAGCAGGCCCTGCACTTCCAGATGGTCTTCGCGGTGGCCAGGGAGGCGGGCTGGATACCGGCGGAGGCCAGGTTCGAGCACGCCCAGATCGGCATGGTGCTGGGCCAGGACGGCAACCGGCTGAGGACCAGGGAGGGCGAGACGCCCAAGCTCAGCGGCCTGCTCCAGGAGGGTGTCGACCGGGCCCGCGGCATCCTCGACGAGGTGGACGCCTCATCCCGGTTCGACGCGGCCGAACTGGACGCGGTGGCCGAGGCGGTCGGCATCGGCGCGGTCAAGTACGCCGACCTGTCCACCGCGCGGGAGAGCGCGTACCTGTTCGACTGGGACCGGATGATCTCGTTCCGCGGTAACACCGGCCCCTACCTGCAGTACGCCACCGCGCGGATCAAGTCGATCTTCCGCCGGGCCGACGAGGCGGAGGCCGGCCAGGCGGAGGCCGGCCAGACGGAGGCCGGCCAGACGGAGGCCGGCGCCCGCAGGTCGGGGGTCGCGATCACCGCGGGCCCGGAACGGGCGCTCGCGCTGCGGCTGCTCGATTTCGGCGCCATGGTGACCCAGCTGGGCGAGACCGCGGAGCCGCACCGGCTGTGCGCCTACCTGTTCGACGTGGCCAGCTTGTTCACCACGTTCTACGAGGAGTGCCCGGTGCTCAAGGCGGAGACCGCGTCGCTGCGGGCCAGCCGGCTCGCTCTCTGCGCGCTCACCCTCGACGCGCTGGCCCTGGGCCTGACCCTGCTCGGGGTGCCGGTCCCGGACCGGATGTAACCAGGAGCTGAACTCAGCCAGCGCCCGCCGGGTCATCCCGGCGGGCGCTGGCGTGAGCATGTGAACTCACGAACGTACTGCTTACGTGGCGCATGGATTCCGCGTCGGACCCCGGCCGATCGGGCAATGTCGGACGCATGGATACGAACGGGCCGTCCATCGGCTACCTAATACACCCCAGGCCCGAACCGTCTTACCCGGCCGCGCGAAGCGGGCGCGCGGCCCGCGTAAGACAGAGCCACGGAACAAGGAGGCATCCATGAGGGCCCGCGATCGGCGTTACGGGAAGAGTTCCACCAGGACCCGGGTCGGCATCGCGACCGCCATACTGGTCGGCGGCGCGGTAGCGGCAGGCGCGGCACTGGCCGCGAACCACGGAGCCGCGGCGACGGCTACGTCGGCCGCCTTCTCATCCTCATCTCGCGCCGGCACCGAGGGAACCATCCTCAGCTCGGCCATGACCAGCTGGAACGGGGCCCGGCAGAGTTCCTTCGCCGAGCTCTCCCGGCTCACCCAGGCGCGGCAGTTCAGCCAGGTCAGGCACCACGGCAAGACGCTCGCCATCCAGCGTGGCATCGTCGTCCTGGCCACCAAGAAGTTCCTGGTCCTGCGGTCGTCCAACGGGTCGCTGCACCTGTGGCTGCTGTCCGGCAAGACGAAGTTCCAGAACGTCTCGAACTCGATGGCCGGCCTGCGGGCGCTGACCGCGAGCGCGGGGGCGGCGCGGCAGGCGATGGGGTCGGGCAACATGACGCCCGCGACGTCGCTGCTGGCCGGCAACCCGTCCACGGCCGCGGCCATGCTGACGCCGACCCCGGCCGCGCAGACCGTGACCGTGCAGGTGGCCAACACCAGCCTCACCGTGACGATCACCGTGACCAGGAGCGTGGCGACCGTGCACCAGACCGCGACCATGCCGCAGGCCGCCATGCCGGCTCGGAGCCCGGTCACGTTCACCCAGAACGCCTGGCGGGCCACGCACGCGCTCGCCCGCGGTGACCTGGCGCTGGTGGCCGGCACCCGGTCGCACCGGACACTGCATGCTCAGCTGGTCCTGTTCGCTCCGCTGAGCGCGGCCACCGCCGGCAAGGCGGCCACCGGAACCGGCGCGACGCCGGTGGTCACCCCGACCGCGGCGCCGACCCACTGGTGAGTCCGGCCGGACAGCCCCTCGTGGCGCCAGCTCCGCCGGTGCACCCGCGTTCCGCGCGGGTGCACCGGCACCATCCCTTCGACCCCGCGAGCCCCTTCGATGCCGCAAGCCTCTTCGAGCCGACGGACGCCATGGCCGGAACTCAGCCGCGCGTGCTGCGCTGCGGTGATCTGGTGCTCGACGAGTCCCGGTGGACGGTGCACCGGGCGGGAACGCTGGTGGACCTGTCCCCGACCGAGTTCCGGCTGCTCGCCTGCCTGCTACGAGACCAGGGCAGCGTGCTGACAAGGGCTGAGCTGCTGGAACGGGTGTGGGGCCGCGGCTACAGCGGCCAGCCCCAGGTGGTGGAGACCTACGTCAGCTACCTGCGGCGCAAGCTCCACCGGCTCGGGCCGCCGCTCATCCATACCCGCCGCGGCGTCGGCTATATGCTCCGCGGCCCGGCCTTAGCTGAGGGTGGAGGCGATCACGAGCGGGGTGCCCCGGCCCAGGAAGAACACGCCCGGGTAGCCGGCGGTGTGGAAGCCGGCATTGGGGTTACCCCGCAACCTGGAGTGCTCGATCCGCAGCGTGCCGGTCCTGTCGTTGCTGACGAAGAACACCGCCCCGCCGCCTTCCGTGGCGCTGTTGCCCGTGATGACCGTCCCGTCGATCGTCACCGTGTAGCGGTTTCCGTCGGTGTAGACGGCCCCGCCGCTGCCGCCTCCCGACGTGCCCGCCCGGGCCGGGTTGGCGCCGCGGCCGATCGCCCGGTTCCCTGACATGGTGCTGTCCTGGATCACCCAGGAGACTCCGATACTGCTCAGGGCGCCGCCATTAGAGCACACGCCACCACGGAACGTGCTCCGCACGACGTAGACGGGGCGGTTCTGGTACTGGCTCAGCACCCGGATCGCGGCCCCGCCTAGGTCCGGGCCGCTGGCATCGCAGTGGTTACCGGTGAAGTGCGAGTCAACGACCTTCAGCTGGCCGCCGCGGTCGAAGATGGCCCCGCCGCCCCCGCCATCGAAGAGCTGCCCGGCGGAGTTCCCGTCCGCGAACGTCATCCGCTGCACGACCAGGACGGGACTGGACTGATCCTGGCAGTGAGACGTCGTCCACGTCTGAGCCGGGTCACAGGTGTCCATGTAGAGGATCCGCCGGACGCCGCCGCCGCTCAGCGTCACCGTGCCGCCCCCGTCGAGGACGACCCGGGCGCTGGTGTTGCGGACCTTGGCGGTTGCCCTCATCACGATGGTCACCGGGCGCGGACCGCAGGAAAACGTGATCACCCCGCCCGCGGCGACCGCGCGGACCACGGCCTGCGAGGTACAGCTGGCCGGGGTGCCGTGACCGATCACGTGGTCGGGATGGGCGGTGCTGACCGCGGGTGCCGTTAGGCCGACCGCTCCGCCGCCTGTCCGTGGTGTCATCGCCGACCCGCTGGTCCGGGTGACCCGGGCCGCGGGTGTGCCCTGATGCGTCCGGCTGCCGCGGCCCGGCCGGGAACTCTGGCCGGGCGCCGGCTGCGATGACGACGGCGCGGAGCTGGCCTGCACGACCTGCTGGGTGGTCGGGGGAGCCGTCCCGGAAGAACCGCTGGCTGTCCCGCACGCCGCCAGGGCGGCCGCTGACGCCAGCGTCGTCGTCAGGACACCCACCTTGCCAGCGAGTCGCATGGGGTCAGACGGTAGCAACGTGACGACCGGTGAGGGGCCGCTTTCGCCCCATACGTCCGAGACGTATCAACTCTCGCGCGAGACTGATCTCCTGGTCCCCGTAGCGCCGCTGCTGCGCCTGACGGTACCTCGTCTCGCGCCCGGGGACCGAATGTCGTAGGCTCGGGGACGGGTTCGCAGAACCGCAGGGCTCAGGAGGCGGGTATGGACGGACTCATCTTGCTGGTGTTCATCGCCGCCTTGGCGGCGTTCGGATGGACGCGACTACGAGGCAAGATGAAGCTGGGCGTCTCGGGCAAGCACTGGCTCGGGCCGATCGTCATCATCGTCATCGTCGTGCTGCTCATGTGGTCGGTGCACGTCAGCCACTGAGGGCCGGAGAACCCGGCAAACCGGGACAAAATCCGTCAGGGCTGGTCGCCGCTGCGCGGCATCTCGAACCAGACCGCCTTGCCTTCCGGGGTCGGCCGGGACCCCCACCGGGTCGCCAGCTGCTCGACCAGGTAGAGGCCGCGGCCCCCTTCGTCGGTCTCCCCCGCGGTGCGGATCCGGGGCAGCCTGAGATCGGGGTCGAAGACCTCCACCCACACCGAGGCGGCACCGCGCCGCAGCCGCAGCCGGAACTCCCTGGGCGCCGCCGGGGCTCCGGGCGGGGCGCCGGCCCAGCCCTCCGGGCCCGTGGTCGTCTGCGGCGGCACGGTGACCGGCCTGGCCGCGGCCCGTCCGGGCGGGACCGGACCGGGCGGGACCGGGCCGGGCAGGAGCGGGCCGGGCAGGAGCGGGCCGGGCAGGAGCGGGCCGGGAAGGACCGGGCTGGCTGGGCCCGCGGGCACGCCGACCGGCGTGGGCATGGTCAGCGGCTCGATGTCCAGGTCCAGGTCGCGGCCTGGGCTCGGGGTGGTCGAGGCGTGCAGGACGGCGTTGGTGACTACCTCGGAGACCAGCAGGCAGGCGAGCTCGACCTGGCCGGGGTCCATGCCCCAGGTCCGGAAGGTCTGGGCGGCGAGCCGTCTCGCCTCGGAAACCATGATCGGCTCAGCCGGGAACGTACGCTCGGCCGAGGCGAGTTCGGACGGGGAGGACTGGACCACCAGGATGGCCATGTCGTCGTCGATGTCCCCGGGCACCGCGTACTCGGCCGCCGTGGCCACCGCGTCGGCGTCTCCGCTGGTGGCGGCCGCGCGCACCGCGTGCTGCAGCATCTCGACCGCTTCGGCCTCGGTGTAGTGACCCGAGCCGTCGGCGCGAGTGCGCCGGTCGGTCAGGCCGTCGGTGTAAAACACCAGGATGGCGCCGGGCGGCATGCCGATCGTCTGCTCCCGGTACGTAGGCAGGCCCCTGATGCCCTTGCCGCGCACGCCGAGCAGGACGCCCTTGTACAGGAACTCGAGCTGCCGCACCTGCCCCGCGCTGATCAGCAACGGGGCGTCATGGCCGGCGTTCGCGAAGGTCAGTTCCCTGGACCAGGCGTCGTAGATCATGTAGATGCAGCTAGCCGTGGGCGGATCCCCGCCCGCTATCCCGTTCTCGCTGGCCGGAGCTCTGCTGGCTCCGGGGGGGACGACCCCCCCGAGCCCCCCCGGAGATGGGGCTAGAGCGCGGCACCAGTCGTCGAGCTTGCGCATGATGTCCGCGGGCGACTTCTCGTCCTGCGCGAACGCCCGCAGGGCCGCGCGCAGCTGTCCCATGATCGCAGCGGCTCGCGGGCCGCGGCCCTCGACGTCGCCGATGACGATGCCGACCCGCCCGGCGGCCAGCGGGATGATGTCGTACCAGTCGCCGCCGACCTGCGTCTGGATGCCCTGGCCCTGCGTCTCGAGCGGCTTGGCCGGCACGTACCGGCAGGCCACCTCCATGCCGTCCAGGTCCGGGATCGCCTGCGGCAGCAGGCTCTTCTGGAAGGCCAGCGCGGTCTGCCGCTCGGTCTCGAACAGCATCGCGTTGTCGATCGCGATGGCTACCCGGCTGGCGATGGCGCCGATCAGATCGCGGTCGGGCGCGTCGTAGTGGTGTTCGTCGCGTTCGGTGAGCCTGGACAGCGCCAGGCTCATCACGCCGAGGAGTTCGCCCCTGGCGTAGAGCGGGGCGGCGATCACCGACGTCAGCCCCGCCTCGTGCGCCGCCGCCATGCTCTCCGGGCTGGGTGCGGGGTAGTACTCGCTGTCGAGGTCATTGATGGCGATCGTGTCGAGGCGCGCCATTGCCTGCTGGCAGAAGTGGCCGTCCGGGTAGTGGATCTGCTCGCCGACCTGGGCCCAGGTACCCGGCGGCGGCACCCAGTCGCTGGCGTGCCGCATGGCCCGGCGGATGAGCTGGTTGCCCTGGAACAGGTCGATGAAGCAGTGGTCGGCGAACTGCGGCACCAGGATCTCCGCCACGTGCTTGAGCGTGGTGCCGATCTCCAGCGAGCCGGCCAGCCGCTCGCCGACCCGCTCGAGCAAGGCGATCCTGTCCTGCTGCCCGTCACCGTCGCGGCGGCCTGCCTCCTGGACCAGGATCACCATGCCGTCGATGTCACCGCCGGGGTGCCGAAGTGGCACGGCGATGCCGCGGATGAGCGTGCGGGACCCGTCGCCGCGCTCGCTCTCGAACGTTCCCTCCCAGGACCGGCCGCGCAGCACCTGGCCGGCCAGGTCGTCGGTCTTGCGCACGCCGTCCTCGGCGAACAGGCCCAGGGACACGACGGGGCAGCCGACCAGCCGGGATACATCGCCGGGAACCCGGAAAAGGCGCGCCGCGAAGTCGTTGACGTAGACGATATCGCACAGCCGGTCGGTGACCACGACGGCTATATCGGCGTGATCCAGGACCATGTCGGCCGGAAGGTATGCGTCGAAAGCCGCTTCACCCCAGCCGGTCACGCTCGCGCTCCCCGACCCAGGTAGCGTTTCCGACTGACATGATCACGCTCCGGCCACCGTCTGACACCGGCTGCTAATGGACACGAAAATGTGTCCGGCGATGTCCCGGGGAAGTTCAGTCGCGATGGCGTCCATCGAGTCACCAGCTGTCACGCGGACACCATCGTCGGCTGCCATGAGAATCACCTCGCGTCCGGGTTGTATCCCGGCGCGCTTGAGTTTAAGCATCAAAACAAGATCGCTCTGAATTTGTTCGCCAATTCGCCGGATGACCACTCGCGTGTCGTCCGCGGACGCGACCTTTGTCATCGCCTCGCCCGTCTCATTCGTGGCCACGTTCACCCGGTCGAGCGCCTCCGCGGGCAGCCCGAGTTCGGCCAGGCCGGGAATGAGATTGCCGTGCGGGCAGCGCACCGGGTAGCCGAGCAGCTCGAGCAGGCGATGCTCCACGCTCTCCGAGATCACGTGCTCCCAGCGGCACGCCTCGATGTGTACCTCCTCCCACGGCAGCTTGATGATCCCTACCAGCAGGCACTCGGCCAGCCTGTGCTTGCGCATCACCCGGGTGGCGAGCGTCCGGCCGTGGTCGCTCAGCGTGAGGTGCCGGTCCCCGGCCACGTGCACCAGGCCGTCCCGCTCCATCCTGGCCACCGTCTGGCTCACGGTAGGGCCGCTCTGCGCCAGCCGCTCGGCGATGCGCGCGCGCAGCGGGACGACGCCCTCCTCTTCGAGTTCGAAGATGGTGCGGAGGTACATCTCCGTGGTGTCAATGAGCCCCTGGGCTGTCAACTCCTCATCCTCCTGCTTGTGATGCTATGCCGCAGAGACGAGAACATGATCCCGCAATCCCGGAGAGGTTGAACGGATCGTCGCGATCATCAGCACTAAGGCGAACAAGTAAGGGGCCGAACGGGCGGCGGAATCCGCCTTCCGCACACCAGCGCGGCGTCAGGGGGACAACCGGTCGACCACCCAGCTCCCGCCCACCTCCCCGGCCCCCCTCACCGCGCGCCGGTAGCGCAGCCGGTCGTGCAGCCGGAACGCGCCAGCCTGCCAGAACTCGACCGCGTCGGGTTCGAGGAGGTACCCGCCCCAGAATTCAGGCATCGGGATCTGCTCCGGCTCGGGCCAGCGTCGCTCCAGTTCGGCGACCCGGTCGTCGAGAACGGCGCGGGACGCGATCACGGTCGACTGCCTGCTGGCCCACGCCCCGATCTGGGAAAGCCGGGGCCGCGACCGGTAGTACGGCTCGCTCTCGGCCTGCGACAGCTCGCGGACCGTGCCCTCCACGATCACCTGGCGCTCGATGCCGTACCACGGGAACACCAGGCAGGCCGCCGGGTTCGCGGCCAGCTCCCGGCCCTTGCGCGAGGTGCGGTTGCTGTAGAAGGTGAAGCCGGCCTGGTCATGAGCCTTCAGCAGCACCGTACGAGCCCGCGGCCGACCCTGTTCGGTCACGGTGGACAGCATCATCGCCGTCGGCTCCGGCATGCCGGAGGCCAGTGCGTCGGCCATCCAGCGGGCAAACTGCGTCATCGGCTCGCCGGCTATCTGGTCCTCGGACAAGTCACGCGGACCTGGCGCTGCCGACCTCGGCGTCATGGGAGTCATCTTTCCGTAGTCCATGTCTGCTCGATCACCACCCGCCTCACGCAACCACGACGATGTCACACCCTCGTGGTCAGGACCACCACGATGTCACACCGTGGTGGTCCCGCTGGCCGTCCGGGCCCTCACTGACGGGCAGCGGACTTCGGTCACTCCGGCACCATCCGCTACCACCGGTACCACCAGTCCCGGCCCGGTGCACCCCCTCATACTGCATGAATGCCGTGTTCATGCAGCTCCAGCAACATGGCTGGGACATCCATGTCGTAAGGAGCCACGCCGAGCCCGCAACACCAGACACTGTGGCTGACGCGGGGCACTGCATCACCACGGCAGATTCCGGCGCGTGCCGCTCGCCTGCGACCGGCGCACGTTGACCGGGGGAACACAGCCCCACCACCCACCGCCCGGACGGCCCGGGCGGCCGGGGTCTCTGGCGGACTCCCCTACCCCTGCCCGCTTAGTCAGGTTCGCTCGTCCATACACTCACATACACATGCAGTGATGAGGAGCCTCTGACACCCCGCGAGGACGACGAGAGGAAGGACCGATGCCGGACTTCAAGCCGGGACTTGAAGGCGTCATCGCCTTCGAGACGGAGATCGCCGAGCCGGACAAGGAGGGCGGTTCGCTCCGGTACCGCGGCGTTGACATCGAGGAACTGGTCGGCCATGTCTCCTACGGGCATGTCTGGGGCCTGCTGGTGGACAATGCCTTCGCGCCCGGGCTGCCGCCGGCCGAGCCGTACCCGATCCCGGTGCACTCCGGTGACATCCGGGTCGACGTGCAGAGCGCCCTGGCCATGCTCGCGCCCGCCTGGGGGCTGCGGCAGCTCCTCGACATCAGCGACGAGCAGGCGCGCGAGGATCTCGCCCGCGCCTCGGTGATGGCGCTGTCCTTCGTGGCCCAGGCGGCCCGCGGCGTCGGGCTGCCCATGGTGCCGCAGCGCCGGGTGGACCAGGCCGCGACGATCACCGAGCGGTTCATGATCCGCTGGCGCGGCGAGCCCGATCCGCGGCACGTCAAGGCGGTCGACGCGTACTGGACGTCGGCGGCCGAGCACGGCATGAACGCCTCTACCTTCACCGCCCGGGTGATCGCCTCGACCGGCGCCGACGTGGCCGCCGCCCTGTCCGGGGCGGTCGGCGCCATGTCCGGCCCGCTGCACGGCGGCGCGCCCGCGCGGGTGCTCGGCATGATCGAGGAGGTCGAGCGGACCGGGGACGCCGAAGGGTACGTGGCCTCCGTGCTGGACCGGGGCGAGCGGCTGATGGGGTTCGGGCACCGGGTGTACCGGGCCGAGGACCCCCGCGCCCGGGTGCTCCGGCGTACCGCCAAGGAGCTGAGCGCGCCGCGCTACGAGGTCGCGCTGGCGCTGGAGAAGGCCGCGCTGGCCGAGCTCAGGGCGCGGCGCCCGGACCGGGTGCTGGAGACCAACGTGGAGTTCTGGGCGGCCATCATCCTGGACTTCGCCGAGGTGCCGTCGCACATGTTCACCTCGATGTTCACCTGCGCCCGGACAGCGGGCTGGGCGGCCCACATCATGGAGCAGAAGCGCACCGGCCGGCTGGTCCGGCCCGCCGCCAGGTACACCGGTCCCCCGGTGCGGCCGGTGCGGGACGTCCCCGGCGCGGACGAAGTGCTCGACCGCCAGGTGTTAGGGCTCGCCGGTAGGCTGCGGCCATGACCAACGTCGTGAGCCCGGCCCTCGTGATACCGGCAGAGCTCAAGCCCGCCGACGGCAGGTTCGGCAGCGGCCCGGCCAGGATCCGTCCCGCGCAGCTGGCCGCGCTGGCCGCCTCGGGCGGCGCCTACCTGGGCACGTCGCACCGGCAGCCGCCGGTTAGGTCGCTAGTGCAGCGGATCCGGGCCGGCCTGGCCGAGCTTTTCGGGCTGCCGGCCGACTACACGGTCGCGCTCGGCAACGGCGGCACCAGCGCGTTCTGGGAGATCGCCACGTTCGGGCTGATCCGCGAGCACTCCCAGCACCTGAGCTTCGGCGAGTTCTCGGCCAGGTTCGCGGCGGTGGCCGGCCGCGCGCCGTGGCTGGCCGAGCCGGCCGTGATCGAGTCCGCCCCGGGCAGCCACCCGGTACCGACGGCGGACCCGCGGGCGGACACCTACGCGCTGACCCACAACGAGACTTCGACCGGCGTGGCGATGCCGGTGCACCGGGTTTCCGGCGCCGACCCCGGGTCGCTGGTCCTGGTCGACGCGACCAGCGCCGCGGCCGGGCTTCCGGTGCGGGCCGAGGAGTTCGACGTGTACTACTTCGCCCCGCAGAAGGGCCTGGGCTCGGACGGCGGCCTGTGGCTGGCGCTGATGTCGCCGGGCGCCGTGGAGCGGGTGCACGAGATCGCGGCGAGCGGCCGCTACATACCCGACTTCCTCTCGCTGCGGATCGCGCTGGAGAACTCGGCTAAGGACCAGACCTACAACACGCCCGCGGTGGCGACGTTGTTCCTGCTGGCCGACCAGATCGACTGGATGCTCGGCCAGGGCGGCCTGGCCTGGACCACGGCCCGCACCGCGCGGTCGGCTGCCATACTGTATACATGGGCGGAGAAGGCGGCCTTCGCCGACCCGTTCGTGGCCGATCCCGCGCAGCGGTCGCAGGTCGTCGGGACGATCGACATCGTGGGTGACGGTAACGGTACGGCCGCGCTGGCCGCTGACGATATTGCGGCAACGCTGCGGGCGAACGGGATCGTGGACACGGAGTCGTACCGCAAGCTGGGCCGCAACCAGTTGCGTGTCGGCATGTTCCCCGCGGTCGACCCGGCCGACGTGGAGGCGCTGACAGCCTGCATTGACTACGTAGCCGAACGCCTTGCTGGCTGACAGGGCTAGCTGACGGGGGCGGGCTAACGGATGACCGACCCGATCAGTACCGTTAGCACCAGGAGCACGAGCACGGCCGGCAGCAGCCATCGGGGCAGCCGGTTCACGATGACAGCCTACAAACCAGCAGACTTCAGAAGATCCGAGGGCGAAGGGTTGGGTCATGGGTGACAACGCTCACCGGGCAGACTTGCTGAGCGGGCCCGCGCGCTCCCCGCGGACCGGTTTAGACCCGGCGACCCAGCGGGAGGGGATCGAGCGGTCCCCGGGATCGGCTGTCGCTCCGGGGGAACTCATGCGGCTGTTCGTGGCCATCGCGCCACCTCCGGCGGTGCTCGACGAGCTCGACGCTCTCGTCGAGCCGCTCCGCGCCAGGCGTCTTGACTTGCGCTGGACCAACCGGGAGGCGTGGCACGTGACGCTGGCGTTCCTCGGCCAGGTCGACGAGGCCGCGGCGGCCCGGCTGGTCCCGCGGCTCCAGCGGGCCGCGGGGCGGCATCACCAGGTGCGGCTCGCGTTCGCGGGCGCCGGCGCCTTCCCCGCCGCTACCCGGGCCAACGTGCTGTGGAGCGGCCTGTCCGGGGACCGCCGGGCGCTGGCCCGGCTGGCCGAATCCGTCGCGGCCGGCGCCAGCCGCGCGGGCGCCCCCCCGCCGGACAAGGGCCGGCGGTTCCAGCCGCACCTGACCCTGGCCCGGTGCCGCATGCCCGCCGACGTCACCGGGCTGGTGGCCGCGCTGGAGGACTACCAGGGCCAGCCGTGGACCGCGGACCGCGTGCACCTGGTCCGCAGCCGGCTGGGCGCGACCGAGCAGCCGCGATACACCTCGCTGGCGAACTGGCCGCTGCGCGCCCTACCTACCACCGGGCCGGTCACGACGACTGGCTGAGCTTCTCCAGGATCGGCACCGCCGCCCGGAGCGTAGCCCGCTCCTCGGTGCTCAGCTCGGCCAGCCGCTGGGCCAGCCAGGCATCCTTGCGCCGCCGGACGCGCTGGACAACCGCCCGCCCTTCCCCGGTGACGGTGAGGATCACCTGCCGCCGGTCGGTCGGGTGCGGCGAGCGGAGCACCAGGCTGCGCTCCTCGAGCACGGCGATGACCCGGGTCATCGAGGGCGGCTGCACCTTCTCGTGCTCGGCGAGCTCGCCCGGCGTCATCGCCTGGTGCACCTCCAGGGCGGACAGCGCGGCCAGCTGCGTCTCGGAGAGCACCGCCTCGGTCATGCCCGACGTGGTGCGCTGCGCGCGCAGCCGCCGCGCCAGCCTGCTCACGGAGATCCGGAGAGCCGTGGCCAGCCCGGCATCGGTCCTGGTCCGCGTGGTTGTCATCATCGGTTACCTTCGTCGGCAGGCCTCGGGCGTGGACTAAGTACATCACGGTTGGGAGCCCGGTCGTAGCCTGGAGGGGTGGACGCGACCAAGCCGACCAGCGAGCAGGCCGCACGGCCCTCCCCGCCGCCCCCGCTCGAGGCAAACGACAAGCTGGTCATCCTGGTCATCACGGCGGCGTGGGCGGTCGCGCTCGTGATCCTGCTCATCGTCCGCGGCAGCCTTCCGCCCGGCCAGCGCTGGTGGATCTGGACATGCGCGTGCGGCGTGGCGTTCGGCCTGTTCGGGCTGTGGTACGTGCCGAGGCTCAAGCGCGGCCGGGCCCGGGCCGCGGAGAAGCGCGGAACGGATCAGTCGGCGCCGCGCGACAGCGGCTCGAACACGGTCTCCCCGACCGAGATCCCCGGCAGTTCGACGAGGTCGTAGCCGAACTCGTCGATGACCGGCACCGCGGTCCGGGCGGCCACGGCGTCGGCCATGGCCTCGGAATGCGCCCCGCAGCCGTGGTCGGCCGACACGACCCGGCCGTCGTCCGGCGCGTACGCGTTCGCGCAGGCGCCGAAGAAGCGGCCGAGCTCCCCGCTCAGCGGGAGGAAAAAGCCGCAGCTGGCACAGTGCGCGGGCGCTGCGTGCGCGATCGGCGACCGCGGGCCGTGCTCGCTGGTGTACCAGCGATCGGACGCGCCGTCCCGGCCGATAGCGGACAGCACCCGCGACCGGCCCGGCGCGGGCAGCTCACCCGGCTCGGCCGGACCCGCGTCGGCGTCGTCAGCCTCCGGGTCGAACCAGTCGACCACCGCGTCGTCGCCCTCCAGCACGACCAGCGGCACCAGCCGCTCGTCGTCCGGCGGTGCGGGCAGCAGGTCGCCCACGCCGAGGTCGCCCGGCCGCAGCCGCTCGTGCCACGGCACCCAGTCCGGCGCCAGCAGCGACGCGGGGCCGGGCAGCAGCACCGTCTCGCTGACCGTCACGACCTTGGACCGGGGCGCCCGGGCGACGGTCACCGCCCAGCGCCAGCCGGCGTAGGCCGGGTCCGCGCTCTCGAACAGGTGAGTGACGATGCGCTCACCCTCGGCCTGCACGCCGAGGTGGGCGCCGACCTGGGCGGCCCCCACGACGGCGATCAGTGCGTCCCGCGCGAGGTCTACGGCCTCGGCGGACGCCTGGTCTGGTTCCCTGGTTCTGGTGCGGGCGGGACTCACGGCTCCCAATTCTCACTCATCGCGCAGCATGAACGTGCGGATACCCGCCGCTTTGGCGGACAGCCGGGTCGCCGCACTGGCCAACAGCAAGAATACTGGGTACATGTGGCTGTCCGAGGCGGTGCGCCGAACCGGAGGCGCGGCCCGCGCCACCGGCGGCGCATTCCGGTCCAGCGCGCGGGCCGGAGCCACCGCGACCCGTCGCACGGGCGGCCTGGTGCACCGGGTGACCGGCGCCTCGGGGGCCGGGCGGACCGGACTGTCCACGCTCATCGAGCTGACCGCGGCCGGCGGGGCCGCCGACGCGTTCGTGGCCGTGTCGCTGGCCGGGACGATCTTCTTCAGCACCTCGGTGGATCAGGCCCGCGGCCGGGTGGTGCTGTTCCTGCTGGTGACGATGGCGCCGTTCGCGGTGCTCGCGCCGTTCATCGGGCCGGCTCTGGACCGCATGCAGCAGGGGCGGCGCTACCTGCTGGCGGGCACGCTGCTGGCCCGCGGCCTGCTCTGCTGGGGGATGTCGGCCGCCATCAACAACCCGGTGACGCTGCTGCCCGCGGCGTTCGGCATCCTGGTGCTGCAGAAGTCCTACGGCGTGGTGCGCGCGTCGGTCACGCCGCGGCTGCTGCCCGCGGAGATCACCCTGGTGACCGCCAACGCGCGGTCCCAGCTCATCACGCTGACCACCTCCCTGCTGGGCGGGGCGGTGGCCGCCGGGATCCAGGCGACGGCCGGGTCCGCCTGGGTGCTGCGCGCGGGCACGCTGATCTACCTCGCCGCCATGTTCCTCGCGCTGCGGCTCCCGGACCAGGTGGACGTGCCGCCGGCGCCGGCCGCGCCGGTCCCGCCGCCCGCCGCGGCCGGCCCGTCACCAGATTTCCCGAACGGGCATGGGCGGTACGCCCCCGCCCCCGGCGACGGCGCCGGGGCGAGCCAACCCGGCCGGGACGGCCGCACGCTCCCGTACGAGCCAGGCGCGCTTCCTCCCGGAACACCGGCGCCGGACGAGGCCGCCGGGGGCCGGAGGGCGGCGAAAGGCGGACGGTGGCGGACCCTGGCCAACGTCGGCCCGATCGTGGGCGAGGCCATGCGGGGCAACGCGGTGCTCCGCGCGTTCTCCGGCTACATGGTCTTCTTCCTGGCGTTCTACCTGCGCAGCGCGAACTTCGGCGTGTCGCACAACGTGGCGCTGGGCGCCCTGGTAGCCGCGGCCGCGGCCGGCGGCCTCGCCGCGATGGCGATCGGATCGCTGCTGCGCGCCCGGGCCCCGGCGTTCATCTTGTTCTCCATGCTCACCCTGGCCCCGATCGTGACGGCGACCTGCGCCTGGTTCTTCAGCCTGACCTCGGTCATCGCGGTGGCGTTCACCGCCGCGCTCGCCGCCGGGCTGGCCAAGCTGGCGCTCGACTCCACGGTGCAGCGCGAGATCGGCGAGGAGATCCGGTCGTCCGCGTTCGCGGTCTCCGAGACGCTGAACCAGGTGGCGAACGTGGCGGGCAGCCTGGTCGGGGTGCTGGTCTCGATACTGGACAACGGCGAGGCCGGGCTGGCCATCGCGGCCGCCTGCCTGACCGTGGCGCTGGTCACGCTCGTCACCCGGCGGCGCCGGCGGATCCTGACCGCGCGGGCGGTATCCGAAGCCGCCTACGCGGCGGCTCAGCCCCCGCCGCGCCGCCCGCGCCCCAGGCCGCGCTAGCCGTCAGGACCGTCTAGGCCGCGCGGAGCGCTTCGGCGGGGGCGAGGCGGGCGGCGCGGGCTGCCGGGTAGACGCCTGCCAGCACCCCGGCGACCAGGGCGACGCCGAGGCCGGCCGCGACACCGGCCGGGGGCACGACGGTGGGCTGCCCGGCGCCGACTGCGTATCCCGCGGTGGCGGCCGCGCCGGCCACCGCTCCGGCCATCCCTCCCAGCGCGGACAGCAGCAGCGATTCGACCAGGAACTGCAGCCCTACCTGCCACCGGGTCGCGCCGAGCGCCCGCCGCAGCCCGATCTCGGCGCGCCGCTCGAGCACCGAGATCACCATGATGTTGCCGATGCCGACCCCGCCGACCAGCACCGCCACCGCGCCCAGGCCGAGGAACAGGCCGGTGAAGGCGGAGCGCGCCGCCGCCCGGGCGGCGAGGATGCTCGACGGCTGGCTGACCTGCACGGCCTCCGGCTGGGCCGGGTTCGCGGTGAACGGCAGCACGCTCACCACCTGCTGCACCTGGTCCGGTAGGGCGCGCAGGTAGATCTCGGTCGGGTGACCGCCGAGCCCGAGCAGCGCATCGGCCGCCGGGAAGCCCACCAGTGCCGCCTCGTCGATCTCCGGCGCCAGCGGCACCGGGCGGAGGATGCCGACGACGGTGAAGTAGCGGCCGGCCAGGTAAACCTGGGTGTCCCGGCGCACCTGGCCGATGCCCAGCGTCCTGGCCGCGACCGCGCCGAGGACCACGGCGGGATACCGGGCCGTGGCCGGGTTCAGGAAGGTACCCGCGGCCACGCTGCCGCCGAGGGTGGCGAGCAGCCCGGGCTGGGCGGCCAGCACCGAGATGCCGCCGCTGTCGGTGACGGGCACGAGCGCGGTGCGCCGCACCGTGGCGCCGGGCAGGTACCCGGTCGCGGTCACCGACTCGACCGGCGGGATGCGGGCGATCATCGGCTCGGCGGTCAGCGGCAGCGACGCGGGCGAGCCGTCGAACGCCTGCCCGGCGCCGACCGTGAGCAGGTTGCCCTCGGCGCCGAGCTGGGCCAGCAGGTTCGCCTTGGACGAGGCGGAGATGCCGAGCACCGCGACCGCGGCGGCGATGCCGATCGCGATGCCGAGGCAGGACAGCGCGGTGCGCAGCTTGCGCGCGCGCAGCCCGCGCCAGCCGCCGAGGACGAGTTCGGCGTTCATCGCGCGATCCGTTCGTCGGCGACGACGCGGCCGTCCCGCATCACGACCCGGCGGTCCATCGCGGCCGCCACGGCCGCGTCGTGGGTGACCACGACCACGGCGGTGCCGTCGTCCGCCAGCCCGGCCAGCAACTCGATGATCTGCCGGCCGGACGCCGAGTCCAGGTTGCCGGTCGGCTCGTCGGCCAGGACCAGCCCAGCGCGGCCGGCCACGGCGCGCGCGATGGCCACCCGCTGGCGTTCCCCGCCGGAGAGCTGGGCGGGCCGGTGCCCCAGCCGGCCGCCGAGGCCGACCCGGTCCAGCGCGGCGACCGCGGCGGCCCGCCGCGCCCGGGCCTGCCCGCCCCGGTAGAGCAGCCCGAGCGCCACATTCTGCACCGCGTCCAAGTGGTCGAGCAGGTGAAACTGCTGGAAGACGAAGCCGATCCGGTGGGCGCGGACCGCGGAGAGCCCGGCGTCGGACAGCCGTTCGACGTCCTGCCCGCCGATGCTGACCCGGCCGCGGTCCGGCCGCTCCAGGGTCCCGGCCACGTGCAGCAGGGTGCTCTTGCCCGATCCGGAGGGACCGAGGATCGCCACCCGTTCGGCCTGATGGACCTCCAGGGTGATCCCGGTCAGCGCGGTCACCGGCGGCGCGCCCGGATAGGCCTTGGCCAGGTCGGCCACCCGCAGCACCGCGGTCATGGCGCCGGCACCTCCACCCGCTGGCCGACCGCCAGCCCCGGCCCGCTGACCTGGACCAGAGTCCGGGAGAACAGGCCGATCTGCACCGCGACCAGGCGCCCGGCCCGGCCGTGCACGACCTCGACCGCGTAGCCCCCGCCTGCCAGCGCGACCAACGCGCTGACCGGGACGGCGAGCACGCCGCGGGCCCGCGCGGCGACGACGCTGACGGTCACCGGCGCCTGGTCCAGGTGGCCGGCCGCGGCCGGCCGGACCAGCCTGACGGTCAGCTGCACCGTCGCCTGGCCCGGTGCCGGGCCGGGGCCCTGGCCGGTCCCGGCCGGCGCGGACGCCACCGACGAGACCGCGGTGACCACGCCGGGCGCGGTCGTCATCCCGTCCGGCAGCGTCACCGTCACGTCGTCCCCGGCCCGTACCAGGTACTCCTGGCTCACCGGGACCGCGGCGATCACCACCGGCCTGGTCGACGTGGCGGTCAGGACGCTCGCGCCGGGCTGTGGCGGCGCGCCGAGGGCCGGTGTTACCGCGGTGACGCGCAGGGGCCCGGGTGCGTAGGCGACCTGGCCGAGCGGCACCGTCCCGGTGACCGGTAGCCCGCGGGCCGCCTGCCACCGCGCCACCGCGCCGGCGGTGGCTGCGGTGAACTCGTCGCTGACGGTCAGGCCGGCGCCGTAGCCGAGCGCGACCAGGTTCCGGTCGAGCTGGGCCACGTCCGGCCCGGGGACGACCCCGGCGTACAGCGCGCGCCAGGGCGGCCTGGTCCCGTAGAACAGGGTCACCGGCGTTCCGTCCACCTCGTAGAGGGCCTGTCCCCGCCGGATCGTGGCACCGGGGGCGGGCAGCGCGGTGTACGCCGTCCCCGGCCGCTGGTCGACGATGGTGCTGGAGCCCGCGAAGCCGAGCGCCCCGGAGACCTGGATCATGCTGGCCAGGTCGGTCCGCACCACCGGGGCCGAGGCGGTCGCGGGCGGGCGGGCGGCGGGATGCCCGCGGTCCGCCCCGGCCAGGACGATCCCGGCTGCCGCCGCGGCCAGCGCGATCGGGGCGGCTACCAGCCCGGCCCGCCGCCGCGCCCGGGCCGGAACCCTGACCCGCGCCTCAGCCGTCACGGCCCAGGCTCGCCAGCGTCGAGGCGCGGATCTCGTCGTCGAGCAGGGACCGGCAGGCATGCGCCGCCGTCTGGTAGGCCGGGCTGGCCTTCCCGCCGGGCGGCACCTCGTTCGCGGTCATCCCGAACCCGTGACCCGGCGTATAGGGCGATTGCGCCGTCGGGTCGTGAACGTCCGGCAGGCCGTGCGCCCGCATGCACCGGGCCGCCCGGACACCAGCCTGGACCAGTTGCGGCGGCGCAGGCGGCTCGTCCTGCGGGCTCAGGCCGGCCCGGGCGGCGAGGGTGCCGCACGCCTGCTGGATCGCGCTGATCGTGGCGTCCGGCGCGTCCTGGATGCTGCGCAGATCGCTGAAGACGCGGCCGCCCGAGACGAGCACCGGATCCTGGTAGGAGGGGATGCCGTGCTGCCTGATGCACTGGGCCGCCGCGTGCAGGGCGGCGGCACGGCCGCTCGCCGTCACCTGGCTGGCCTGGCTGGAGACTGCGCCGCCGCCCTGGGCCGCCGTGGGGACCGCTGGCGCGGCCGGCCCCGAGCCGGCGCAGCCGGCCAGCAGCAGGGCGCCCGCCAGCGCGGCGGCGGTATACATCGCGTTTCTCATCTGGACCTCCCGGACCGTTCGGGACCATGTGTAGCGGCCGGCCTATGACACCAGCGCTACAGATGGGGCCGGCCGGCGGACGCCCCGGCCCGCCCCGCCCCGCCCCGATCTGGGCAATCGCCGCGGCCAGCGGGCCGCGCGGCCCGGCTTTGTAATGTCCTTGTCATCCCGGCGCGGGCATCATGGAACCGTGCGGGTGCTGGTGGTGGAGGATCAGAAGGTACTGGCCGACCGCATCGCGGAGGGCCTGCGGGACCAGGGCATGGCCGTGGACGTCGCCTACGACGGCGAGACGGCGATGGAGGTCACCGCGTGCACCGGTTACGACGTCGTCGTCCTCGACCGCGACCTGCCACGCGTACATGGCGACGCGGTCTGCGCCAGCCTGGTGGCGAATTCAGCGGCCCGGGCCATGATCTTGATGCTGACCGCGGCCGCCGCGGTCGAGGACCGGGTCGACGGGCTCAACCTGGGCGCCGACGACTACCTCGGCAAGCCGTTCGCGTTCGCCGAACTGGTCGCCCGGGTGCGGTCGCTGGCCCGGCGCAGCCCCTCCGCGCCGCCGGTGGTGTTCCGGGGCGACCTGGCCATCGACCGGGTCCGGCGGCGGGTCAGCCGCGCCGGGCGGCCGGTCGCGCTGACCAGGAAGGAGTTCGGCGTCCTCGAGGAGCTCGCCGCCGCTGACGGCGGGGTGGTCAGCGCCGAGGACCTGCTGGAACGGGTGTGGGACGAGCACGCCGACCCGTTCAGCAATACGGTCTCCGTCACCGTTTCCCGGTTGCGCCGTAAGCTCGGCGGCCCGCCGCCGATCGAGACGGTGATCGGCTGCGGTTACCGGCTGCGGGACCCCCGGTGAGGCGGCGGGCGGCCCGGCGGCCGATCCGGCTGCGGCTGACCCTGGTTTACAGCGGCCTGTTCCTGCTCGCCGGGGCGGCACTGCTGGCGGTGACCTATGGGCTGGTGGCTCAGAGCCTGAACACGAGCCTGCCGGCGGCTGTGAGCTCGCCGCCCAGGAGCTACCTGGCCCAGGCGGACAAGGCCTGCGAGGGCACGGCCGGCGGTCCCGACGCGGTGGCCAAGTGTAAGGCCCAGGCCGAGGAGTCGCTCAGGAAGGCGGCCGAGACCGGCACCGCGTTCCAGCGCGAGCGGACCCTGACCCGGCTGCTGTACTACTCCCTCGGCGCGCTGGCCGTGGTGGCCGCCGTGTCCGCCTGGCTCGGCTGGATCGTGGCCGGGCGGGCGCTGCGGCCGGTGCACGCCATCACGGCGGCGGCGCGGGCGGCGTCCGAGGAGAACCTGGGCGAGCGGATCGCACTGGCCGGGCCGGACGACGAGCTGAAGGAACTCGCGGACACCTTCGATGCCATGCTGGCCCGGCTGGACGCCGCGTTCGACAGCCAGCGCCGCTTCGTGGCCAGCGCCTCGCACGAGCTGCGCACCCCGCTGACCGTGATGCGGGCCGCGATCGACGTCACGCTGGCCAAGCCGGGCCGGACGCTGGCTCAGCTCGAGGCGATGGCCACCGAGGTGCGGACGGCCGTGGACCGGGCCGAGGCGCTGATCGAGGCGCTGCTCACGCTGGCCCGCAGCGACCGCGGTGCTGGGCCGAGGGAACAACTCGACGTGGCGGTGCTAGCGGAAGACGTGCTGGACGCGGCCGCCCCGGCCGTCAGGGCGCGGCCGGTCACCGTCGAAGCTGCGCTCCAGCCCGGGCTCGCTCTGGGCGATCCGGTGCTGGTTGAACGGCTGGTCACCAACCTGGTCGACAACGCGGTCCGGCATAACGTCCCGGGCGGCTGGGTCCAGGTCGCCACCGGGACCCGTGGCGGGATGGCGTTCATCGAAGTCGCCAACGGCGGCGAGCCGATCCCCGCGGAGGCCGTGCCGTCGCTCTTCGAGCCGTTCCGGCGATTGTCCGAACGCGCCGGTCCGCCGGACGGCACCGGGCTCGGCCTGTCGATCGTGCGGTCCGTCACGCTGGCGCACCGCGGCCAGCTCACCGCCCGGTCCCGGCTCGCGGGCGGCCTGGAAGTGTCGGTGCTGCTCCCCGCCTGCCCCACTCAGCCCGTTCCATGATCATGGCCAGAAACCGGCGCTATGTGCCGCGAACTGGCCACGATCATGAAAGGAGCAAGCGTCAGGGCTCCATGTCGTCGGCTACGGCGCGCAGCACGGTGGCGATCCGCTTCGCCTCCTTGGCGTCCGGCTGCTTGCCGCGGCGGTAGGTCGTCGACGCGTGATCGAGCAGCTTGATCAGGTCTTCGACGATCAGGACCATCTCGTCGGGCTTCTTGCGGGCCTGTTTAGCGGCGGCCACGGTCGGCGGCGGCTCGAGGAGCCTGACCTGAAGCGCCTGCGCACCGCGACGCCCCTCGGCCACGCCGAACTCCACCCGCTGTCCCTGCCGCAGCGACGTGGTCCCGGACGGCAGCGCGGAGGAGTGCACGAACACTTCGCCGCCGTCGTCACGGGCGAGAAAGCCATACCCCTTGTCGGAGTCGTACCACTTGACCTTGCCGGTAGGCACGCGCAGACCTCATGTCGAAGAGAACTGAACAACCAGCGATCAGGCGACCGACAGGATGCTATGGGCACTTCTAAGGCTATCGGTCCGGGACGCCCGATCGCAGCTTGGTTACGGCCGGCTTGGTGGTCCCGGCCCGTGCCCGGCCCGCGTCTGGCCCGCCGCCGTCCGCGGCGCCCGGGTCGGCCGGCCCAGGCGGACCGCGGTTCTGCCAGGTCGTTCCGGTCCGGCCTCACACGTTCGGATGGTGCCGGGACGGGATCGCGTGCGAGGCCGGAGTCCGAAAGCGATCTCCCCCCGTGTTTCAAGATCGCATGAGCGCTATACCCAGCGCTTATATCCAGAAACACGGGCCACTCTCACTCCTCGCGACACAGCAGGCTCGCCTGTCCCGGCCGGAGATAGACGAACGGCCCGGGGAAGACCCCGGGCCGTTCGGCTAACTTGGCTTCCGCGTGGATCAGAAGTCCATGTCACCGCCACCGCCGGGCGCGGCGGGGGCCTTCTCCTTCTCCGGCTTCTCCGCGATCACGGCCTCGGTCGTGAGGAACAGGCCCGCGATCGAAGCCGCGTTCTGCAGCGCCGACCGGGTGACCTTCGCGGGGTCGATGATGCCGGCCTTGAACATGTCGACGTAGTCGCCGGACGAGGCGTCCAGGCCCTGCCCGCCGGGCAGCGTCTTGACCTTCTCGACCACCACGCCGCCCTCGAGGCCGGCGTTCACCGCGATCTGCTTGAGCGGCTCTTCCACCGAACGGCGCACGATCTGCGCACCGGTGGCCTCGTCGCCCGACAGGTCCAGCTTCTCGAAGGCGCTCCGGCCCGCCTGCAGCAGCGCGACGCCGCCGCCGGGCACGACACCCTCCTCGACCGCGGCCTTGGCGTTGCGCACCGCGTCCTCGATGCGGTGCTTGCGCTCCTTCAGCTCGACCTCGGTGGCCGCCCCCGCCTTGATGACCGCGACGCCGCCGGCCAGCTTGGCCAGCCGCTCCTGCAGCTTCTCCCGGTCATAGTCGGAGTCGGTGTTGTCGATCTCGGTCCGGATCTGGTTGACCCGGCCGGCGATCTGGTCGGCATCGCCCGCGCCGTCGACGATCGTGGTCTCGTCCTTGGTGACCACGACCTTGCGCGCCCGGCCGAGCACGTCCAGGTCGGTGTTCTCCAGCTTCAGGCCGACTTCCTCGCTGATGACCTGGCCACCGGTCAGGATGGCGATGTCACCGAGCATGGCCTTGCGGCGGTCGCCGAAGCCGGGGGCCTTGACCGCCACCGACCGGAACAGGCCGCGCATCTTGTTCACGACCAGGGTCGCCAGGGCCTCGCCCTCGACGTCCTCGGCGATGATGACCAGCGGCTTGCCCGACTGCACCACCTTGTCGAGCAGGGGCAGCAGGTCCTTGTTCGCCGAGATCTTGGAGTTCACCACGAGGATGTACGGATCCTCGAGGACGGCCTCGAGCCGCTCCGGGTCGGTGACGAAGTAGGGCGCGATGTAGCCCTTGTCGAAGCGCATGCCCTCGGTGAGCTCGAGCTCGAGGCCGAAGGTGTTGCTCTCCTCGACGGTGATGACGCCTTCCTTGCCGACCTTGTCCATGGCCTCGGCGATCATCTCGCCGATGGCCGTGTCACCGGCCGAGATGGAGGCGGTAGAAGCGATCTGCTCCTTGGTCTCCACGTCCTTGGCGAGCTTGGACAGTTCCTCGCTCACCCGCTCGACGGCCGACTCGATGCCGCGCTTGAGCGACATCGGGTTCGCGCCCGCCGCGACGTTGCGCAGGCCCTCGCGCACCAGCGCCTGGGCCAGCACGGTAGCCGTCGTCGTGCCGTCGCCGGCCACGTCGTCGGTCTTCTTCGCTACTTCCTTGACAAGCTCGGCACCGATCTTCTCCCACGGGTCCTCGAGCTCGATCTCCTTGGCGATGGACACGCCATCGTTGGTGATCGTGGGTGCGCCCCACTTCTTCTCGAGCACCACGTTGCGGCCCTTGGGGCCGAGGGTTACCTTCACGGCGTCGGCGAGCTGGTTCATACCGCGCTCGAGGCCGCGCCTGGCGTCCTCGTCAAACGCGATCATCTTCGCTGCCATAGGCTCCAGTCCTCCGTGGCGTACGCGCGGATCGAGCCAACGCCCGCGACGGACGGCAGCCCGCGCGGCAGTCCCTTCCTGCCGCGGGAAGGTGCCTCGTCGCCCGATCCCGCCATCATGCTGGCACTCACATAAGGAGAGTGCCAGCACCATGTCTAGCACTCTCCTAGTGAGAGTGCAAACGCGCGGGCCCCCACACGGGGGGCTTACGGCATGGCTGCCCCAGCCATATCGCTGGAACGGCATGAACGCGGCATTCATGCGGTACGGGTCCGGTGCTGGAGATGCGAGTGTGACCGAAGCCAACTGACGGTGCACTTCACGCCCGCACGATGCTCTGGGGACCCAGTACGACATCAACCAGCACGGCATAAAGACAGATCGGCCCGGCCCCTAGGGGCCGGGCCGGCCAGCAGAACCCGGCAGATCTGTGGTCCCGCGCGAAGCGAGGGCCACGAGCGAACTTAAGAGACCACGACCACCTTGTCGGCCTGCGCGCCCCGGTCGCTCTGCGTGATCTCGAACTCGACCCGCTGTCCCTCTTCGAGGGTGCGGTAGCCATCCGACTGGATCGCCGAGAAATGGACGAAAACGTCCTTGCCACCGTCGACGGCGATAAAGCCGTATCCCTTGTCCGGGTTGAACCATTTGACGGTGCCCTGAGCCATTCCAAACAACTCCCTAACTACGCTCGGGCCTTCGAGCCCCGCCCTTGTCACCGCGGAACCCGTCGATCGCGAACCATTGAGAACGGCTGAGCGCCAGCGCGCAGCCCGTCCCCGTCGGATGACGACCGGAACTGACCTTACCCTGTACTGACGGTGCCTGCCGCCACTTACCCACCAATCACGCCATCTGGCCTATCTTCGCTGTGGCCTCGGGCGCCCCACCAGCCACGGCAGGAATGACCGAAACCCGTTCTCCCGCGGGCACGTGCGTGTCGAGTCCCTGGGCGAAACGCACGTCCTCGTCGCCCACGTACACGTTGACGAACCGGCGCAGCTTGCCGCCGTCGTCGATGATCCGGCTGCCCAGGCCCGGGTAGGCGGCGTCCAGGCCGGCGATGACCTCGCGGAGGGTGCCCTCGGCGGCGGTCACCTCCGCCGCGCCGCCGGTGTAGGACCGCAGGATGGTGGGGATGCGCACCTGCACCGTCACGACATTGCCTCCTGAAATGCCTCCAGGGTCGGCCTGATCGGGGCCGGCACGTCCACCGCCGCGGCGATGGCGTCCAGGGTCTTCAGCCCGTCACCGGAGTTGATGATCACGGTCTCGGCCTCCGGGTCGAGTTGGCCCTCCTTGAGCAGCTTGCGCAGCACGCCGAGGGTGACGCCGCCGGCCGTCTCGCCGAAGATGCCCTCGCAGCCGGCGAGCAGCCGGATCGAGTCGACGACCTCGTCGTCGCTCACGTCGGCGATCACCCCGCCGGTGCGCCGCACCACGTCGAGCACGTACGGCCCGTCGGCCGGATTGCCGATGGCCAGCGACTTGGCGATGGTGTCCGGGCGGACCGGGCGGACCACGTCGTGCCCGGCGGCGAACGCGGCGGACACCGGCGAGCACCCGGTCGCCTGGGCGCCGAACACCCGCCACGGCGTCTGCGGCACCAGGCCGAGGGAGGTCAGCTCGGTGAAGCCCTTGTCCACCTTCACCAGCTGGGCGCCGGACGCGATCGGCACCACCACCTGCTCGGGCAGCCGCCAGCCGAGCTGCTCGGCGATCTCGAAGCCGAGCGTCTTGGACCCCTCGGCGTAGTACGGCCGCACGTTGACGTTGACGAAGGCCCAGTCGGGGTGCTCGCCCGCGAGCTCGGAGGCCAGCCGGTTCACGTCGTCGTAGGTGCCGTCCACGGTGACGAACGTGCCGCCGTAGACGGACGTGGTGATGATCTTCTGCAGCTCCAGGTCGGCGGGCACCATCACCACCGAGCGCACCCCGGCCCGCGCCGCGGCGGCGGCCACCGCGTTGGCCAGGTTCCCGGTGGACGGGCAGGCCAGCACCTTGAAGCCCATCTCGGTCGCGGCGGCCAGCGCCACCGCGACCACCCGGTCCTTGAACGAGTGCGTCGGGTTGCCCCGGTCGTCCTTGATCCACAGCCGGCGCATGCCCAGCGCGTGCGCGAGGTTGTCGGCGCGGATCAGCTTGGTCCAGCCGGGCTCGGTGGTGGGCCGGGCCGCGATGTCGGGCGGGACCGGGAGCAGCGGCGCGTACCGCCACATGTTCGGCGGGCCCGCCTCGATGCCGGACCGGGTCAGGGCCGGGTAGTCGTAGCGGACCTCGAGCGGCCCGAAGCACTCCTCGCAGGCGTAGTGCGGGCCCAGCTCGTAGACCTTGCCGCACTCGCGGCAGGACAGCCCGGTGGCGAAGCCGAACGAGGCTGAGGGAGACGTGCGTGTCGTTGCTGTGGTCACCGGCGAGGATTTCCTTCCCCATCTTTCCCAGCGGTCACCCTGACCGCGGGCCGGACTTGGCACCATCTCGCGCGCCTCGCCGTTCACGACGGGCACATCACTGCGCGCTAGGTTGCCGGGGCTTCACAGGGCCGATCCCTCCACCCCTCTGGATGAGCGTTATTCAATTGTGGGTCAAACGTTGCTAAGCGTACCCCAGCTGAACGACCTGCTCCGCGTGGGGCTGCCGGTATGACGGTGAGCTAGCCTGCCGGACTATGAATCAGCGAGTGCTCGTGGCGTCCAACCGCGGCCCGGTGTCGTACCAGTTCGGCGCCGACGGCTCGCTGATACCCAGCCGCGGCGGCGGGGGCATGATCGCCGGCGTCACCGACGGGCTGGCCGCGCTCGGGCCCGAGGCCAGCGCGACCTGGATCTGCGCCGCGCTCAGCGACGCGGACCGCGCGGTCGCCCGCAGGGGGGACCGCAGCGACGGGAACGGCATCCCGGTGCGGATGCTCGACATCGCGCCGGACGTCTTCGACCGCGCCTACAACCGGGTCGCCAACTCGACCCTGTGGTTCCTGCTGCACCAGCTGTTCGACACCCCGAACCAGCCGCGGTTCGGCCGTGAGTTCCGCCGCGACTGGGAGTCCTACCTGGCGTACAACGAGGCGTTCGCCGACGCCCTGACGCAGGAGGCCCGGACCGGGGAAGCCCTGACGCGGGGCGAGGGCGGCCTGCGCGTGCTGATCCAGGACTATCACCTGTGCCTGGCCCCCCGGCTGCTCCGGGACCGGCTGGGCGGCCGGCCGGGCGGCCCATCGGGCAAGGCCGGCATCGGGCACTTCTGCCACACCCCCTGGGCGCCGCCCGACTACTACCGGATGCTCCCGGACGACGTGGGCCGGGCGCTGCTCGACGGCATCCTCGGCGCGGACCGGGCCGGCTTTCACGCCGAGCGGTGGGCCACCGCGTTCCTGGACTGCTGCACCGCCGTATTGGGCGCGGACGTGACCCGGACCAGGCTGGCCGGCCCGGGTCCCGGCCCGGTCGGCCGGGTGACCTACCGGGGCCGCGTCACCGAGGTGGCCGTGCACCCGCTCGGGGTGGACGCGGCCGCGCTGCGGGAGCGCGCCCGGGCCGCGGACGTCCGGACGCACGTCGGCGCGCTCCGCCGGGCCGCGGGCGACCGCAAGCTGATCATCCGGGTGGACCGGACCGAACTGTCCAAGAACATCGTGCGCGGCCTGGCCGCGTACCGCGAGCTGCTCGCCACCCGGCCGCAGTGGCGCGGCCGGGTGGTGCACCTGGCCTTCGCCTACCCGTCCCGGTCGGCCCTGGCCGAGTACCGCGCCTACACCGACCAGGTCCGCGAGCTGGCCGGCCAGATCAGCGAGGAATTCCGCACCGCCGACTGGGATCCGCTGGTCCTGGAGGTGAAGGACGACTACCCGCGGTCGCTGGCCGCCTGCGCCCTGGCCGACGTGCTGCTGGTCAACCCGATCAGGGACGGGATGAACCTGGTCGCGCAGGAGGGCCCGGTGCTCTCCGAGCGCGGCTGCGCGCTGGTCCTGTCCCGTGAGGCCGGCGCGGCCGCCACGCTGGCCGCGGACGCGCTGCTGGTCAACCCGTACGACGTCACCGAGACGGCCGACGCGCTGCACCGGGCGCTGGAGATGCCCGACGCCGAGCGCCAGCGCCGCGGCGCCGCGCTCGCCGCCACCGCCGCGGCGGACCCGCCCGCCCGCTGGCTGGGCGGACAGCTGGCCTCGCTCGGGCCCGGGTCCTGAGGGGGGCGGGCGGGCCGGACCGTTCGGCTCAATCGTGGATGCGGAGCTGGCCGGCCAGCGCGGTGAGCAGCTCGACCACTCCCTCGGGTCCCGCCACCACCAGGTCGGCCGCGGCGGCCACCTCCGGGGTTTCGGAGCTGGCGCTGGCCACCGCGCAGCCGGGGACGCCGTCGGCGCGCAGCGCGCGGACGGCGGCGAAGGCGGGCAGGTCACCGAGGTCATCGCCGCAAAATAGGACCGAACGGGCGGCTCTCTCGCCGGCCAGGCCGGTCAGCGCGCTCCCCTTGTCGACGCCCGGCGGGCGCAGCTCGATCACGTAACGACCGGGCTCCGCGGCCAGGCCCAGCCCGGCGGCGAGCTCGCCGAGCGGCTCGCGCAGCCGGTCCAGCGCCGCCTGCGGACCGGCGGCGCCGCGGGTGTGCACCGCCACCGCGTGTTCCTTGTCCTCGACCCAGGTGCCGTCGGGGGCGCCCGCCGCGCGGAGCACGCCGGGCAGCGCGGCCCGGGCCTGCTCGACGGCTGGCGGGGCCGGCGTCGTGGACAGCTCGCCGTCCTGCCAGCGCTGCCAGCCGTAGTGGCCGAGCACGACCAGGCCGGGAACGGTCTCGAACCCGCCCAGGGCGACCGCGTCCGCCGCGGGCCGGCCGGTGATGACCGCGACCGTGCCGACCGCGCCGGCCAGCGCGGTCAGGGCGGCCAGCGCGCCGGGGTACGGGCGCGCGTCCTGCGGGCGGGCCACGATCGGCGCCAGCGTGCCGTCGAAGTCCGCCGCGACCAGCGCGTGCGAGGGGTCGGCGATCAGCGCGTCGAGACCCGCCCTGCCTTCGGGGGTGGGGCCTTCTCGGGTAGACGGCCGGGGCAGCGTCACGCGGGGCTCCCCCTGGTGCCTTTCGGCCGGGCCGAGCGTATCCGCTCCCGCCGGGCCCGCTGCGCGCGCAGCCGCTTGACCAGCACCGGGTCGAACGCCAATGCCTCGGGCCGGTCGATCAGCTCGTTCAGCAGCTGGTAGTACCGGGTGGCGGGCATGTCGAGCACCTCGGCGATGGCCTGCTCCTTCACCCCCGGCGAGCGCCAGCCGCGCCGCTCGAACGCGAGGATCCGCATGTCCCGCTCGGACAACTCGGGCATGCCACCTCCTCTCGCGACCCGGTCATTGCGACCGTACCCGACGTCCGGGGTTTCCCGGGGTCCTGTACCTGCGAGCACGGGCCACGTACGCTCACCGATCGTGGGCCGTTTTCGCTACCTGAGCTTCCTCACCGACTACGGGCTCGAGGACGGTTTCGTGGCCGCCTGCCACGGTGTCAGCGCCCGGATCGCGCCGCACGCGGACATCATCGACGTGACCCACCTGATCCCGCCGGGTGACATCAGGCGCGGCGCGGCGGTGCTGGCGCAGACCGTGCCCTACCTGCCCCCGTCGGTGCACGTGGCGGTGGTCGACCCGGGCGTGGGGACGGCCAGGCGCGGGATCGCGGTGGCGGCGGGGGATTCGGTCTTCATCGGCCCGGACAACGGCCTGCTGTCCTGGGCGCTGACCGCGGCGGGCGGCGCGGACCGCGCGTTCAGCCTGACCAACCGGGACCTGTGGCTCACCCGGGTGACGCCGACCTTCCACGGCCGGGACATCTTCATGCCGGTGGCGGCGCACCTGGCGGCGGACGCGGAACTGGCCGCGGCCGGGCCGGAGATCGACGTGGCCGGGCTGGTCGCGCTGCCCGCCCCGGAGCGGATGGTCCGCGATTTCACCGCCACGGGCGAGGTCCTCACGGTGGACAGGTTCGGCAACGTCCAGCTCTCCGTCACCGCGGCGGACGCGGCGGAGATCGGCGTCAAGCCGGGCGGCACGGTGCTCATCCGGCTCGGCCACCGGCAGCTGAAGCTGCCCTACCGGGATACGTTCGGCGCGGTGGCCGCCGGCGAACTGGTCGTGTACACAGACAGCGCGGGACTGGTCTCGGTGGCGGTGAACGGCGGGAACGCGGACCAGCGACTCGGATTGCCGCCCGGCGCGCAGATATCGATCACGGCGGTACCCCAAAGTATTCATCCGTGACGCATTCCGCGCACGGCAACCCGCATGGCACGATTACGACAAGCCGGGTCGGGACATCGCCGCCGCAGGCTAGCCCGGCCAGTCTTGGAGGAGTTATCTGACCAAGTGTCACACCGATCCTTCCGTAGCACCCTGGTCTCAGTCGCCTCAGGGCTAGCTGCGGCTATGGCTATTTCCTGGGTCTGCGGGCCTGCTCCGGCGCGGGCCGCCGCGGGTAACAGCGCCGCGGGCCGGGGCGTGCAGGCTCAGGAGTGGTGGCTGGGCCGCCTGCACGTGAGGCAGACCTGGCCGCACACGCAGGGCGACGGGATCACCGTGGCCGTGCTGGGCACGGGCGTCGACCCGCGGCACCCGGACCTGACCGGCTCAGTGACCACGGGACCCGACTTCAGCGGCTCGGGCCGGACGCAAGCCGGGCCGTTCTGGGGCATCAACGGGACGGAGGTCGCCGGAGCCATCGCCGGGCACGGGCACGGCACCGGGCGCACGGACGGCGTGCTCGGCGTCGCGCCCATGGCGAAGATCCTGTCCGTCCGGGTCAGCCTGGAGTTCAACGACCCGCTGAACTCCACGCGGGCCATCGCCCGGCGGCTGCCCGGCGCCATCGCCAGCGGCATCATCTACGCGGTCGACCACGGCGCCCGGATCATCGACCTGCCGCTGGACCCGGGCACGGCCGGCCTGACCGGCCAGGGCAGCCCGGCCGCGGCCGGCGGCAGCCCGGCCGAGAAGGCGGCGGTGGCGTACGCGCTGCGCAAGAACGTGGTGCTGGTGGCCCCGGCCGGCGACGACGGCCAGGGTCCCGGCCTGACCGACCATCCGGCCGCCTACGCCGGGGTCATCGCGGTCGGCGCGATCGCCAGGAACGGGCAGCTCGCCTCGTTCAGCAGCCGGCATTCGTACGTGTCGCTGACCGCCCCCGGCGTCAGGCTGGCCGCCGCGATCCCGCCCGATGGTTACGCGCGGATCAGCTCCACCAGCACGTCCAGCGGCATCGTGGCCGGCGTAGCCGCCCTCATCCGGTCCCGGTTCCCGCACCTGTCCGCGGCCCAGGTCGGCCAGGCGCTGACCGGCGGCACGACCGCCGGCCGGACCAGCGCACCGGGCACCGGGCGCGGCACCATCGACGCCGCCAAGGCGGTCGGCCTGGCCGCCTCCATCAACGCCGCCGCGGAACCGCGCCCGCCCGCCGCCACCGCCCGGCCGAGCCAGTCCGGCCAGCGCCTGTCGACCACGGCGGCACACCGGGCCAACGCCAGCGACCTGGCCGGCTCGCTGGTCCGGTACGTGGTGGCCGGCCTGTGCGTGCTGATCGTGCTGCTCGTGGCGCTGCTCCTGGTCATGCGCTCCCGGCGGGGGCGCGCGTCAGGGTTCCGGGGCGCCGCGGCCGAAGCGCCCGGCCGGAACCGTGATGCCCGCCCCCGCGGCCAGCACGAGCAGCGCCTGCCACAGCCCGTGTCCGGGCCGGTCACCGGGTCCGTCACCGCGCCTTTCACCGGGCATCAGGGTTTCAGCCGGTCTCAGCTGGCTCCGCCGCCCGGCCGGAACCCTGATGCCGACATCGGCGGCTGGGCCGCTGCCGGGGGCTGGCAGGGCGGCAGCAGCCTGGGCGAGATGCAACCAGCCCCGGCCGAGCCTTTCCGCCCGGTCATCGCCCCGGCGCCGAAGCCGGCCAGGACGGCGGCCAAGGCGACCCCGTCACCCGCCGGCCCGCCCTGGGCGCCCGCACCGCAGCCTGAGCGTACGTTCGGGCCGCTGCCGTCGGTGCCGAACAGCGCGTATCCGCCGGATCCGGGACCGGGCATCAGGGTGCCAGGGGATGTGCCGGCGATGCCAGCCGTGCCGCCCGGAGGCATGATGCCCGCGCCGTTCGACGTCAACGCGTCGCCGGACCCGGACTTCCCGCCGCGGCCCGCGCCCGACGGCGAGCCCGGCCTGGGCAGGCCGACCCGGCAGAGCCTTGGCTTCGCCGCGGCCCCGGTCCCGGTCGACTACGCGCCGCCGCAGGCCCCGGACTTCACCGTGCCGTCACGCGCGGCCGGCCTGGTCCTCAGCGGCGATACGGCGCCGTCCGCCGGGTCCACCGCGGGCGGCTCGTCCGGCGCGGCTGCCGCGCCGGACGAGCCGGCGCCGGTGAGCGCCGGACCGGTCGAGGACCCCAGCTTCATCTGGGACCTGGCCGCCACGGACGTGTTCCCGGCCGCCGGCGATCCCGGCCCGCAGACAGCGGCGCCGGGCGCCGTCGAACAGGACGGCGATCCCGGCGCCAGCTGAGGTCGCGGTATCCGGCCGCTAGGCCGCCGCCCCTGCGACCTGCGGGACCTGCGCGGGCTCGAGCGCGATCGCGAGCACGTCGCGGACGTCGCCCATGGTGTGCACGTCCAGCTTCTCGAGCACCTCGGCCGGGACGTCGTCCAGGTCCGGCTCGTTCCGCTGCGGGATGAGCACCGTGGTGATCCCGGCCCGGTGCGCGGCGAGCAGCTTCTGCTTCACGCCGCCGATGGGCAGCACCCGCCCGGTGAGCGAGACCTCGCCGGTCATCGCCACGTCGGAGCGGACCGGTCGCCCGGACAGCAGCGACGCCAGCGCGGTGGTCATCGTGACGCCCGCGCTCGGCCCGTCCTTGGGCACGGCTCCGGCCGGCACGTGCACGTGCACGCCGCGGTCCTTGAGCTCGCCGACCGGCAGGTCCAGCTCGGCGCCGTGCGAGCGCAGGTAGGACAGCGCGATCCGGGCCGATTCCTTCATCACGTCACCGAGCTGTCCGGTGAGCGTGACCCCGGTCTCGCCGGTCTCCCGGCCGGCCAGGGACGCCTCGATGTAGAGCACGTCACCGCCCGCGCCGGTCACCGCCAGGCCGGTGGCCACGCCGGGCACCGCCGTGCGGCGATCGCTCGACGTCAGCTTGGTCTCCGGGGTGAACCGGGGCCGCCCCAGGTAGTCCTTGAGGTTGGCGGCGCTGACCGTGATCGGCAGCGTGCCCTCCTCCAGAGCCTCCTTCGCGGTGACCTTGCGCAGCACCCGGGCGATGGACCGCTCCAGCGACCGGACGCCCGCCTCACGGGTGTACTCGGCCGCGATGAGCCGCAGCGCGTCGTCGGTGAGCGTGATCTCATCGGCGTTCAGGCCCGACTTGGACAGCTGCCTGGGCAGCAGGTGGTCCCGGCCGATGGCGACCTTCTCGTCCTCGGTGTAACCGTCCAGCTGAACCAGTTCCATCCGGTCGATCAGCGGCCCGGGGATCGAGTCGAGCACGTTCGCCGTGGCCAGGAACACCACGTCGGACAGGTCGAGGTCGACCTCCAGGTAGTGGTCGCGGAAGGTGTGGTTCTGCGCCGGGTCGAGCACCTCGAGCAGCGCGGCCGCCGGGTCGCCCCGGTAGTCGCTGCCGACCTTGTCGACCTCGTCGAGCAGCACGACCGGGTTCATCGTGCCCGCCTCGCGGATGGCGCGGACGATCCGGCCGGGCAGCGCGCCGACGTAGGTGCGCCGGTGGCCGCGGATCTCCGCCTCGTCCCGGACGCCGCCCAGGGAGACCCGGACGAACTTGCGGCCCATGGCCCGCGCGACCGACTCGCCGAGCGACGTCTTGCCGACGCCGGGCGGGCCGACCAGGGCGAGCACGGCACCGGAGCGCCGGCCGCCGATGACCCCGAGGCCGCGGTCGCTGCGCCGCTTGCGCACCGCCAGGTACTCGATGATCCGGTCCTTCACGTCGTCGAGCCCGGTGTGGTCCTCGTCGAGGATCTGCCGCGCGCCGGCGATGTCGTAGGCGTCCTCGGTCCGCTCGTTCCACGGGATGTCGAGGACGGTGTCGAGCCAGGTCCTGATCCAGCCGACTTCCGGCGACTGGTCCGAGGTCCGCTCGAGCTTGTCGACCTCGCGCATCGCGGCCTCGTGGACGTTCTCCGGCAGGTTCGCCGACTCCACGCGGGCCCGGTAGTCGTCCTCCTCGGTGCCCTTGCCCCCGCCGGTCAGCTCGTTCAGCTCCTTGCGGACGGCGGCGAGCTGCTGGCGCAGCAGGAATTCCTTCTGCTGCTTCTCCATGCCCTCGGACACGTCCTTGCGGATGGACTCGGCCACTTCCATCTCGGCCAGCTGATCCTTGGCCCAGCCGATCACGAGCTCCAGGCGCTGGACCAGGTCGGCGGTCTCGAGCAGCTGCAACTTCTGCGTGGTCGACAGGTAGCTCGAGTAGCCCGCGCGGTCCGCGATCGCGGACGCGTCGGTGAGCTGCTGAATCGCGTCGATGACCTGCCAGGCGCCGCGCTGCTGCAGCATGCTGGTGATCAGGGTCTTGTACTGCTGGGCCAGTTCATCGGCCTGCGGACCGAGGTTGGTTTCCTCGATCACGGTGCCCTCGACCCACAGCGCCGCGCCGGGGCCGGTGGTACCAGAACCGATCTTGACCCTGGCGATGCCGCGCACGACCGCGCCGGGCTCTCCGCCGGGCAGCCGCCCGACCTGCTCGACCACGGCGAGCGTACCGACGCCCGCGAGCCCGCGGTCGGCCAGTCGCGGCACGAGCAGCACCCGGGCCTTAGTCTCCGAACGCATGCCGGGAACCTGCCGGGACGGCATCCGGGCCGCGTCGATGGCGGCGCCGACTTCCGGCTGTGACGTCTCGAGCGGCACCACCATCCCCGGCAGCACCACCTCGTCATCGAGGGGCAGCACCGGCAGCGTGAGTGTTTCACTCATTGATGGCCTCCAAAGCTTGAGTCATACACACTCAAGAAAGAAGAGCCCCGATTAATTTCCGCTGGGTGTTCGCCGGGAGCGATACGCCCCGGGGTACCGGTCCGGACGCCGGACGCCGAGCGCCGAGCGCCAAGCGCCGACGGATTCTTCATGGTCGCGAAGGGTTTTGAGTCTGAACAGGCTAAAGATCCGTCATGATCATGACGAACGTCCCGGTCGGCGGCGGAATTTCATGGTGGCCGCACCGTTTCGCGCCGGCCGAGTAGCCAGCGAGCGCCGGGGGCGGCCTCCCGTCATGTAACTGTGGCACCACGTGTAGCACAGATGACAGTACCGGAGGCGGAACTCCGTTTAGCGTGGTGGATTCGGGTTACGTGGTTGATCGGGGGTATCCCAGTGCACCGGATCCACCGCGAAGCCCTGATCAACCACGCTAATCGCAGCGGCCGCCCGGCGCGCTCGCCGCCGCCCGGCGTCGCCTGCCGATGACGGCCACGCCAGGCCCGAGGCGCACTCCCGCCACACGGGCATCTCCGGCAACGGGAACGGTTTGATCGTCGACGCCAACTACTCGCACAGCACGAACGCGCACCCGCGCGCCGCGCTGATCCACATGAACCTGCGGCCCGGTCTGGTCACCGTGGACCAAAAGGTGTCGCGGACCATGATCGTGAACAGTTTCGGGCATATAGCACCGCAAACTGTTCACGATCATGATGCCCGGAGGTCAGGCCGTGAGCAGGATGTGGAGGTTGCGGGGGCCGTGCACGCCCTCTACCCGGATCAGCTCGATGTCGCTGGTGGCGGACGGGCCGGAGACCAGGGTGTGGGGCCGGGCCGGGTCGAGCCGGGCGAACGCGTCGGCCAGGTCGGCGGCGATCTGGTCGTCGCGCACGACGACCAGGTGGAAGTCGGGCACCAGGGTGAGCGCGCGGCGGCCCTGGGCTGGACCGTGGTCCAGGATGATCGTGCCGGTCTCGGCGACCGCGACCGCGCAGCCCGTGATGACGCCGCTCATCCGGTCGAGTTCGGCCGCGGGAAGCGGGGGCTCGTCGCGGGCCAGCGTGATCCCGCTGGGTAGTTCGGCCAGCCATTCGGCGGGGAGCCCGCCTGGTACCACGAGCGGGCCGGGGACGGCGGCGGCGCGGGCGGCCAGGATGCCCGCGACGGCCGCGGCGAGGGCGGCGGGTCCGGGCAGGGGCACGCGTTCGACGACGGCGCGGTAGTCGGCGGCGCGTTCGGCGAACAGGGCCGCGATGTCGTGCGCGGCGGGGTCGTGGTGGGCGCGCAGGTACCGGCGGGACAGTGCCTCGTACGCCGCATCGGCGTCGGCATCGTGGTCCGCGCGCCCGCCGACCGCGGGGCTGCTGGGGCCACTGGGGCCATTGGGGTCGGCGTAGGGGTGGGCCGCGGCGTGGTTGGCGGCGCGGATCCGGGCCAGGATCTGGTCTCGGGCGGTGGCGCTCATGACCGGGTCCTGGACCACCAGGCGCGGAACGATTCCGGCGGCGGGGCGGGGGCGTCCCTGGTCTCGGTCCAGCCGGACAGCGGCGGCGGCAGCCGCCTGATCCGGCCCGACCTGGCCACGAGCCGGCCCCCGAGGCCCGCGGCACGCTGCGCGGCGGCCAGCAGCCGGGGCGAGCGAAGCACCCGTCCGGACAGCGAGAACACCGCCCGTTCGGGACTTATGGTCTTTTCCCTTTTCGCATCGACCACCTTGGCCCGCAGGTGGACCAGGGCCTCGGGAATGTTGATCGCCACCGGGCACACCTCGTAGCAGGCGCCGCACAGGGTGGAGGCGAACGGCAGCGACGCGTCGGCCGGGGAGGTGACGCCGCGCAGCTGCGGGGAGATGATCGCGCCGATCGGGCCCGGGTACGGCGAGCCGTAGGCGTGGCCGCCCGCCCGCTCGTAGACCGGGCACACGTTCAGGCAGGCCGAGCACCTGATGCAGCGCAGCGCCTGGCGGCCGGTGCGGTCGGCCAGCGCCGAGGTGCGGCCGTTGTCCAGCAGCACCAGGTGGAAGTTCTCCGGCCCGTCCCCGGGCTGGATTCCGGTCCAGGTCGAGGTGTACGGGTTCATCCGCTCGGCGGTCGAGGACCGGGGCAGCAGCGCGAGGAACACCTCGAGGTCCCGCCAGGACGGCAGGATCTTCTCGATGCCGACCACTGAGATCAGCGTCCGCGGCAGCGTCACGCACATCCGGCCGTTGCCCTCGGACTCCACCACCACGAGTGAGCCGGTCTCGGCGATCGCGAAGTTCGCGCCGGACACGCCCACCTGGGCGGACAGGAACGCCTGGCGCAGGTGTGCCCGCGCGGCCGCGGCCAGGGCCTGCGGGTCGTCGGTCAGCCCGGCCGGCGCATCGGGCATCTGGGTGCGGAAGATCTCCCTGATCTCGGCCCGGTTCCGGTGGATGGCCGGGACCAGGATGTGGCTGGGCCGGTCGTGGCCGAGCTGGACGATGAGCTCGGCCAGGTCGGTCTCCAGCGCGGTGATGCCGTCGGCGGCCAGCGCCTCGTTCAGCCCGGTCTCCTGGGTGGCCATGCTCTTGACCTTGACGACCCCGTCGGCGCCCGCGCCGCGGACCAGGCCGGCCACGATCGCGTTCGCCTCGTCCGCGCCCGCCGCCCAGTGCACGTGACCGCCCGCCCGGGTGACGTTGGCCTCCAGCCGGAGCAGGTAGGTGTCCAGGTGAGCCAGGGTGTGGTCCTTGATCGCCTTGGCCGCCTGGCGCAGCTCCTCCCAGTCGGACAGTTCGGCGACCGCGCCGGCGCGCTTGGCCCGGATCGCGTGCGTGGCGTGGGTCAGGTTGGCCCGCAGCTGGGAATCGGCCACGGCGGTCCTGGCCGCCGAGGGGAACGACGGCATGCCGAGGTAGGTGGGCATCTGCCCGGACACCTGGGGCCCGGACACCTGGGGCGCCGTCACCGGGACGGCCCGTCGGTCCGGGCCAGGATCTCGGCCAGGTGCATGACCGCCACCCCGGATCGCTGCCGGTCCAGCGCCCCGCCGATGTGCATCAGGCACGAGTTGTCCGCCGCGCAGAGCACCTCGGCGCCGCTCATCCGGACCGCCGCCACCTTGTCCGCGCAGATCGCCGCCGACACGTCCGCGTTCTTCACCGCGAACGTGCCGCCGAACCCGCAGCACGCCTCGGCGTCCGGCAGGTCGGCCAGGTCCAGGCCGCGGACCGCGCGCAGCAGCCGCAGCGGGGCGTCCCCCACCTTGAGCATCCGCAGCCCATGGCAGGTCGGATGGTAGGTCACCCGGTGCGGGAAGTACGCGCCGACATCGGTCACCCCCAGCACGTCGGCCAGGAACACGGAGAGTTCGTGGGTCCGGGGCGCGACCTCGGCCACCGCCCGGGCCAGGCCGTTGTCGCCGGCCTCGGCGGCCAGCGCGGGGTAGTACTCCCTGACCATCGAGGCGCACGAGGCCGACGGGGTGACCACCGCCTCGTAGCCGCCGAACGCGGCGGCGAACCCGCGCGCCATCGGGACCGCCTCCCGGCGGTAGCCGGTGTTGAAGTGCATCTGGCCGCAGCAGGACTGGCCCGCCGGGAAATCCACCTGATGGCCGAGCCGCTCCAGCACCGTCACCACGGCCTTGCCGGTGTCCGGGAACAGCGTGTCGGTCAGGCACGTGACGAACAACCCGATACGCATCAGCCGCCTCCGCCCGCCACGCTACACAACGCGCCCGCGGCGCCATACGGACCCCCGGATACATCCGACCTCTCGGATCGCGCTCAGCTCCGGCCCAGCTCGGCCAGCAGCGCCGAACCATCCCTGGCCCGCACCACCTCGCAGCGGCCGATGACCGCGAGCGCCGCCACGTACCCGGCGTCCGTAGCCAGGTCGCGCAGGGACACCTCGCGCGGGGACCGCGGATAGGGCCAGGACGTCACCCGGGGCGGCCCGGCGTCCGCGGCCACCACCACGTCGCTGAACGTGGCGCGCATCCCGTCGCCGGTCGCCTTGGTCACGGCTTCCTTCCGGGTCCAGGCGACGAGGAAGGCGCGGGCCCGGCCGTCGGCCGGGGCCGAGGCCAGCGCGGCCTGTTCGGCCCCGGACAGCACCAGGCGCCCCAGCGCCTCGGGATCGCCGTCACCGCCGAGCAGATGCCGGCGTCCCTCGGCCTGCTCGACGTCCACGCCGACCGGCGCCCGCGCCACCGCCACCGCGATCAGGTCGCCCGAGTGCGCGACCGAATGCCCGGGTCCGCCGCCCGCGATGGCCGGCTTGCCGTGCGGCTCGCCGCACGCCGCGCAGGTCCGGTCGAAGCGCACGTCCGCCGGGGACCGGCCGGTGTACCGCGCGAGCGCCGCCTTGGCCAGCGCGCAGCCGACCAGGAACCGCTCGCGGTCCTCCGGGCGCCGGTAGGCCGCCCAGCGCCGCCGCTCGGTCTCGTCGAGCACCGCGGCGAGCCGGTCCGAGGCGTCCGTCCGGCGCGCCCACCAGACGTCGGCGGTCCCGTCCGGCAACGGGTCCGGGTCCGCCTGTCCAGCCACGTCGTCAGCCTAACGGCCGCCGAGACCGGGCTGGACCGGCGGAAGGTCAGTCAGATGTCCGATGACGGGGCGCCCGCTGCGGCGGTAGCGTCGGCCATACGGGGGCCTGGACACACGGAAGGCATAACCAGTGCAGGTGAGCGAGGGCATCCACCGGCTGACGCAGGGCGTCACGAACTTCTACCTGATCGGGGAATCCGGCACGTACACCGTGGTCGACGCCGGGACACCGGGCGACTGGGCGTACTTCGCGCGGTCGCTGGCCGGGCTCGGGGCCAATCTGGCCGACGTCGACGCGGTGCTGCTCACCCACGCGCACCCCGATCACACCGGGTTCGCCGAGCGGGCCCGGACCGAGGCCGGCGCTCAGGTGTGGATCCACCGCGCCGACGAGCAGGCCGCGCGCACAGGGAAGACGGGCAAGCGCGACGGCAAGATCACGTCGTACCTGCTCCGGGCGGCGTTCTACCGGACCACGATCTCCCTGATGCGTCGCGGGGGCGCCCGGATGATCCCGATCGCGGAGGTGTCGGCGTTCGGCGACGGCGAGCAGATCGACGTGCCCGGCCGCCCGCGGGCGGTGCACGCGCCCGGCCACACGCCGGGCAGCGCGGCGCTCCTGTTCGAGGACCGCCGGGTCCTGGTCACCGGCGACGTCCTCGCCACGGAGAATGCGCTCACCGGCCGGATCGGCCCGCAGATCATGCCGTCCGGCCTGAACGAGGACACCGATCAGGCGCTCGCCTCGCTGGACACGCTGCTCGGCATCGACGCGGACCTGCTGCTGCCCGGGCACGGCGATCCGTGGACCGAGGGCGTGGCCGAGGCCGTTCGGCGGGCCAAGGCCGCGGGGCGGTCCTAACAGCGGCACCAGTGATCCCAGCAGCCACATCGCAAATCAGGGGCCCGCTCAGGCGGAATCTCGGGCCTGGGTGGGGGAAGGGGCGGGGGCGGCGAGCGCGATGCGGGCGGCGACGCCGTCCAGGACGCAGTCCAGGCTGAACTGGAAGCGCTCGTCCCTGGTGGCCGGGTCGTCCGGGTCGATGCCGGCCTTCATCAGCCGGGCGATGTGCGGATACCGGCCCGAGGACTCGAACCAGTCACGGAAGCGCTCGTGCTCGGCCTGGACTTCCTCCGCGGTCATGCTGGCCTCGACCCGCTCCTGCTCGGCCTGGAAACGCACCTCCTGGGCCTCGCGGATCACCGCGCCGATCACGAAGGTGGCGACGGTCATGAAGATGCCCATGACCACCTGGTAGTCGTCCACGCCAATCCCGTCGAGCAGGCTGAGCAGGCGCTCGAGGTTCCGGACGTCGTTCGGCCCGGACGGCGGCCTGGTGCCGATGAACTCCACCGCCCACTGGTGCTGGCGTAGCGCGGCGCGGGTCCGGTGGGCGAACGCGCCGAGGTCGGCGCGCCAGTCACCGGTCGGCTCGGGCACCTCGATCTCCGCCTCGATCGCGTCCAGCATCAGGTCGAGCAGTTCTTCCTTGGACGCGACGTGCCAGTACAGGGACATCGCCCCGGCCCCGACCTCCCGCGCGATGCGGCGCATGCTGATCGCCTCGGGGCCTTCGGCGTCGGCCACCGCGATGGCGGCGCTGACGATCTCGTCCCGGGACAGCCCGCGGTCACGGCGCGGCGGCTGCGCTCCCCGCGCCTTGTGCCGCTGGACGTGCCCGGCGATCTTCTCCTCGCGGGCCGCCTCCCGGGCCGCCCGCGGCGAGTGCGGGTAGTCGCGCGGGTACCGGAAGAACGGCCACTGCTCCTCGTCGCGCTCGCCCGCGCCGTGCGCCCTGCCCGCCTCCTCCTGCTCACTCACTGCTGCTCCTTTCGCCGCCCAGCATGCCCGAACCAGCGGGGCCAGTCACGCCCCGGCGACGACGAGATTAAAAGTTGCTTCCTCGTACACCGTACTGCTATGGTACATCGTACTAGAACGTACAACGTACGAGTAACGGGGAGTGATGATGAGCGAGGCTCCCGCCATCCTGGCGGAAGGACTGGTCAAGACCTACGGGACGACCACGGCGCTGGCCGGGCTGGACCTGACGGTGCCGGCCGGCACGGTCTACGGACTGCTCGGACCCAACGGCGCCGGCAAGACCACCGCCGTCCGCGTGTTCTCCACGCTGCTGCGCCCGAACCGGGGCCGGGCGCAGGTGCTGGGGCACGACGTGGTGACCGAGGCGGTCCAGGTCCGGCGGATGATCGGCCTCACCGGGCAGTACGCGGCGCTGGACGAGTACCTGACCGGCCGGGCCAACCTGGTCATGATCGGCCAGCTGAGCCGGCTCACCCCGAACGCGGCCCGGCGCCGCGCCGACGAGATGCTCGAGCGGTTCGACCTCACCGAGGCGGCCGGGCGGGCGGTCAAGACCTACTCCGGCGGCATGCGACGGCGGCTGGACCTGGCCGCCAGCCTGATCGGCTATCCGTCGGTACTGTTCCTGGACGAGCCGACCACCGGCCTGGACCCGAACGCCCGCGCCATGACCTGGGAGATCGTGCGGGGGCTCGCGGACTCCGGGACGACGCTGCTGCTCACCACGCAATACCTGGACGAGGCCGATCAGCTGGCCGGGCGGATAGCGGTGATCGACGGCGGCACGGTGATCGCCGAGGGCACGCCCGACCAGCTCAAGTCCTCCGTGGGCGGTGAGCATCTCGAGGTGACATTGGCCGGGGGCGCGGACGTCGAGGCGGCGATCATCGCGGTCAAGCCGTACGCCGCCGGCAGCATCCAGGCGGACGAGGACGGGCGGCGGCTGTCGGTGCCCGTCGCCGCGGCCGAGGGCCTGACCACGCGGGTGGTGCGCGCCCTGGACCGGGCCGGGGTTCCGGTCAACGACGTGACCATGCAGCGCGCGTCGCTCGACGACGTGTTCCTGTCCCTGACCGGCCACGTCACCGCCCCGGCCAAAGACACCAGCGACGACGAGGAAGGGAGTGTGGCAGCATGACCGCGATCACGGCCGAGCTCGTCCCGGAGCGGGACGTCACGTACGGACGCAGCGCGGTATCGCACTTCGCCACCGACGTGTGGGTGCTCACCAAGCGGAGCATCGCGCGGATCCGGCGGGAACCGGAGACGCTGGCCGACGTCACCATCATGCCGGTCATCTTCATCTTGATGTTCGCCTACGTGTTCGGCGGCGCGATCCTGCTGCCCGGCCACGGCAGCTATCACGAGTACCTGATCGGCGGGATGCTCGGGATGGGCCTGGCCCAGACCGCGCCCGGCGTGGCCGTCGCGCTGGTCACCGACATGTCCACGGGGCTGATGGACCGGTTCAGGTCGCTGCCGATGTCGCGCTGGGCGGTGCTGGTGGCGCGGTCCATCGCCGAGCTGCTCACCCAGCTCATCGGCGCGGCCGTGGTGGTCTGCGTCGGGCTGGCCATCGGCTGGCGGGTACACACCGGCGCGGCCGACGTGGCCGAGGCGCTCGCGCTGGCGCTGCTGTTCGGTTACGCGTTCACCTGGGTGGGAGTCTGCCTGGGCATGGTCCTGCGCAGCCCGGAGGCAGCGCAGGCGACCGGGTTCATCATCTTCCTGCCGCTGACGTTCGTGTCCAGCGCGTTCGTGCCGATCCAGGGCATGCCGGGCTGGCTGCAGCCGGTGGCGGAGTGGAACCCGATGTCCGCGCTGGCCGCCGCGTCCCGGCAGCTGTTCGGCAACCCGAACCCGGCCGCCTCGGTACACTCCTGGCCGATGCAGCACCCCGAACTCGCGGTGATCGGCTGGTCCGTGGCGCTGATACTGGTCTTCGCGCCGCTGGCGGTCCGCCAGTTCCGGCGCAAGGTCCTCGGCTAAGGCTCCCGCCCGCGGCGTGCCCGGGGGTGCGCCGCGGGCGGGGCCGCTGGACCGGCACGGGCGCCGCCGCTGGACCGACGACCGCTTATGGGTTATACATCAGACCTATGGCGGAGCAATCTGGAGAATTTGCCGGGCTGGCGGCGCTGGTCACCGGGGGCGCCTCAGGGATCGGCCTGGCCACGGCCTGCTTGCTGGCCGACCGTGGCGCCCGTGTGGCCGTGCTGGACCGGCTCACGGTGGACGGTGAAAGCACCGACCTCTACCCGGTCATCGCCGATGTGACCGACGACGCCGCGGTCCGCGCCGCCATTGCCGAGGCCGGGCGGGCCCTGGGCCGCCTCGACATCGTGGTGAACAACGCGGGCATCGGCGCGGCCGGCACGGTCGAGGACAACGACGACGCCGAATGGCACCGGGTGCTCGACGTGAACGTGCTCGGCATCGTCCGCACCACCCGGGCGGCGCTGCCGCTGCTCCGCCAGGCGGCACGGGAGCGCGGCCAGGCCGCGATCGTCAACACCTGCTCGATCGCGGCCATCGCGGGCCTGCCGCAGCGGGCGCTGTACAGCGCGACCAAGGGCGCCGTCTACTCGCTCACGCTGGCCATGGCGGCCGACCACGTGGCCGAGGGCATCAGGGTGAACTGCGTGACCCCGGGTACGGCCGACACCCCGTGGGTGGGCCGGCTGCTGGACGCCGCGCCCGACCCGGTGGCCGAACGCGCCGCGCTCAACGCGCGCCAGCCGATCGGCCGGCTGGTCAGCGCGGACGAGGTCGCCGCGGCCATCGCCTACCTGGCCAGTCCGCTGGCCGGGGCCACCACGGGCACGGCGCTGGCCGTGGACGGCGGCATGCAGGGCCTGCGGATCCGGCCCAGACCAGCCTGATTCAGGGAGTGATGCCGATGACGAAGATAACCGGGTTTGACACGTTCGACATCCGCTTCCCGACCTCGCGCACGCTGGCCGGGTCCGACGCGATGAACCCGGCGCCCGACTACTCGGCCGCCTACGTCATCATCAGGACCGACGCGGCCGATCCCGCGCTGTCCGGGCACGGGTTCGCGTTCACCATCGGCCGCGGCAACGACGTCCAGCTCGCCGCGATCCGCCTGCTCGAGCCGTTCCTGGCCGGACGGGACCTGGACGAGGTCCTCGCCGACCTCGGCGGGCTCGGCCGGCGCCTGGTCAGCGACAGCCCGCTGCACTGGCTCGGCCCGTCCTGCGGCGTCATGCACATGGCCACCGGGGCGGTCCTCAACGCGTGCTGGGACCTGGCCGCCCGCCGCGCGGCCAAGCCGCTGTGGCTGCTGCTCGCCACGATGAGCCCGCAGGAGATCATCGCCCTGGTCGACTTCCGCTACCTGTCCGAGGCGCTCACCCCGGGCGAGGCGCTGGCGCTACTCGAGCGCGGCGCGGCGGGCCGGGACGAGCGGATCGCCGCGCTTCACCGGGACGGCTACCCCGCCTACTCGACCGGCCCCGGCTGGCTCGGCTATTCCGACGAGCGGCTGGCCGCGCTGTGCGAGCAGGCCGTGGCCGAGGGCTTCGGCCAGATCAAGATCAAGGTCGGCGCGGCGCTGGCCGACGACAAGCGCCGCTGCGCGATCGCCCGGGCGACGGTGGGCGAGGACATCGGCATCGCCATCGACGCGAACCAGGTCTGGGACGTACCGACTGCCATCGCCTGGATTAGCGAGCTCGCGCCGTTCCGGCCCGCGTGGGTGGAGGAGCCGACGGCACCGGAGGACATCCTCGGCACGGCGGCCATCCGCCGGGCGGTGCGGCCGGTCCGGGTGGCCACCGGGGAGCACGTCGCCAACCCGGTCATGTTCAAGCAGCTACTGCAGGCCGGAGCCATCGACATCATGCAGATCGACGCCTGCCGCGTGGCCGGGGTCAACGAGAACATCGCCAACCTGCTGCTGGCCGCGAAGTTCGGCGTGCCGGTCTGCCCGCACGCCGGCGGTGTCGGCCTGTGCGAGATCGTCCAGCACCTGGCGATGTTCGACTACGTCGCGCTGTCCGGCACGACCCAGGGGCGCATGCTCGAGTGGATCGACCACCTGCACGAGCACTTCGCCGCGCCCGCCGTGGTGACGGGCGGCCGCTACCGCGCACCGCGGGTGCCAGGAGCCTCCACCGAAATCCTGCCGGAGTCGCTGGCGGAGTACACCTACCCGTCTGGCCCCGCGTGGCGCGGGGGATGCCCTGACCGTGGACCTCGGCCCCTCAGCTCCGGCCCTCTCATCTTCGGCGGAGCGCCCATCGGCGGGCTCTATGCGCCGCTCGGCGACGAGGCGGCGGCCGTGACGCTGGCCACGGCCTGGGCCGCCGGGATCCGGGCCTTCGACCCCGCGCCGCACTACGGGACCGGGCTCTCCGAACGGCGGATCGGCGAGTTCCTGGCCGGTCGGCCGCGGGATGAGTTCACCGTGTGGACCAAGGTCGGCCGACGGCTGGTACCCGCCGCGGCGACGTGCAGGGCGCCGAGGGCTTCTACGGCACGCCGCCGCAGCCCGTCCGTGGACTTCGAGCGGCACAGGGCTGTCAAGACGGGCCAGGCGACGGTGGAACGGGCTGCTGTGAATGCAGCCAGCCCTATTCGCCTACTGGGCCTGACTGACCGAATTCTGACGGGTCTGATGAGACGAACGGAGTGACGGGGGAATGTCTGTTCCGTTATGTAGGAGCCCCGGGGTGAGATTCCTCCCGGCCATCCGGCCGGCTAATCCGTCCCATGACGACGCGCATTATCTGCCCGAGGCCTCGCCGCCAACGCCGGCAGTCCGGGCAAAGCGAGCACTCCGTACCACGCCGGTAGTGCTGGTGCGCGGAGTAAGGGTGCCCGCATATACAGAGACGGGCGTGTCCATTGTCACGTAGCACAGACTTATCATGCTACGCGCGATCCCCTATTGAACTCCACATCAAGATCATTGAACCGAACGGGCGGTGCCGGAGCACCGGCTCGTGATCGGACGTCTTCCGTCCGGCGCCCCGCTCATCACCGGACACGTCAGCCTCCAGACCGGCACCCGGCCGACCCGGACCGGCGGCGGACCGCGGCGCGATCATCGGGAGTTACGCTGTCCGCATGAGCGACTCGCCAGTGTCACCCCAGGAAACCCGGGCCGCCGCTGCGGCGAACGCTGACGGGCCCTGGTACTGCGACACTGTGGTGGCATCGTTCCTGGGATGAGATCAGCCGTGCTGAGGCCGGCCCGGCTATGGGGTGGCCCGCTCCTGCTGGCCGCGACTGCCCTGGCATTCGACACGGCCGACCGCAGGATTCCGTTCGGCGTGTGGACCACCGGGCCCGTCGATGAGGTCGCCCATCTGTCCGCCGCGGCCCTGGGCCTGCTGGTCCTGGCGCGCTTCATCGATGCGCCGCGCCGCTTCTACGTCGCGGCGCTCATCGCATCGGTCGCCATCGATCTGGATCACATACCGCTGTATCTTGGGCTGCTGGGAGACCAGGGTCAGCGCCCGGTGACGCATTCGCTGTCCACCGTGGCCGTGTTCGCCGCCGCGGCGGCCAGTCGCAGGCACCGGGCCGTGCTGGTCGGGGTGGCGACGGGGCTGGTGCTCCATTTCGCGCGGGACATCGCCGAGGGTTACCCGGGCGTTCGGGTTTTCTGGCCGCTTCAGGACACTTCCTGGATGGTCAGCTACCGGTGGTTCCTGGGCATGATCGTCGTGTTCACGGCCGCCTGCCTGGTGAGCGCCGGTCTCGCGCACAGGCGCATCCCCGTATTCCGGACGCCACGCCCGTCTGGCTCATGTCCCCGCTCCCCGGACGGCCCCGTGGCATCGGGTGCCCGCCGTCCGGACCCCGGGCCGCAGGGGCCTGATCTCAAGGCTG
>Ga0081540_1000194_pt1 | contig 62934 bp, 58 predicted proteins | sample TabmetS2T1R1_FD_71024 | JGI IMG/M metagenome (GOLD analysis project Ga0081540, IMG submission 71024) | Tabebuia heterophylla rhizosphere microbial communities from the University of Puerto Rico - S2T1R1 | ecosystem: Host-associated > Plants > Roots > Rhizosphere ...
TGAACGCGCGGCTGAAGACACGCGGTCGCTTCTTGGGCATCAGTCCTCTCCTCGAGAACTGTCCCCATTTATCTGAGTCTCACTTTAGGGGTGCACTCCAGTAGATTTAATTGCCGGCTCTTGTCCCTCGACTTCGTAGGCCGGCCTCTCGGCAAGGGCGTCACTCGCCGGCGCACCGCCTTGGCAAGCTGCTGCTTGAAGCGCGCATCGCCGAGCACCCACCCGCCATTGGTCGCGGCGCGCAGCTCGTCGACAAAGCCAGCATCCAGCGCGGTCCGAAACAACGCCCGATACGCGTGCTGGCGATCCGATCGCGTCCGGCCGAGCCGCTCATAGAGGTCGTGGAGAGTGAGAGCCGGATCGACCGCACCCTCCGCCAGAGCGCGATAGCTCGACCAGCGATAGTCGCGCGGGTGCCGCACCATGCCGGCGCGCACCGGATTGAGCTCGATGTAGCGGCTGCACGCGAGCAGATACGGCTCGCTGTCGATCGGCGCGGCGCATCAACGCGACCTACCAGCGCAGCGGGACATTGTGGGAAGGCCGCTATCGCGTACCGCACATAGCGGCGCCCGAGCGATTGCATGGTGCGCGGGACGCTATCGGCAGTCCGTGGGGTCAGGAGCAGCTGCACATGATTTGTCATCAGGACGTAAGCATGAATTGTGCATCCGAACCCCGCCGAAGCTTCGGCCAGCCAAGCGCGGTAGCGAGCGTAGTCTTCATCGTGAAAGAAAATCGCTTGCCGGTTGTTGCCCCGCTGGATGACGTGCAGCGGCTGGTCGGCCAGGAACTATCGATTTCGTCAATTCCAATTGATGCTGACCCGCACGGGGCAGTGATCGGAGAGTCGCCAGTCGTTGTCCCTCTTGGTCAAGCTGGCGCCGCCGATCGACGGAAGATCGACAAAGCGCAGCTTCTTGTATGTCGCCTCCCAGTCGGTGGGCCGCGCTCCCGGGCCAAAGATCAGGTAGTCGATCGCATTCTTTTGATCCGAACTGTCGTCCTCCGGCCAACACCCACGGATCGAGACGCTTCCCTCGGGAACACGGGCCAGCATGACATCGTCCGTGGTGGTCTCGGTCGCGGTCCCGGTCAGCACTGGAAACAGATCGGGTTCAGCAGCATGGTTGGCGTCCGCATCGATCTGACGGTTGAAGTCGCCGACGATGACGAACGGCGTGCCCTGTTGCGCCGCGCGCGCGATCCACGTCCGCAACGGCCGCATCTGCCGAGCCAGCGTCTTGCAGGGATTGTCGGCGTGGTCGTCGTGCTGAAACTGAAACGGCGGACCGTCCCACAGGTCGCGGAACAGCGGGCCGGTGAAGCAACCGGTCTTCAAGTGAACCCCGAGGATCCGCAAGGTCTTGTCGCCTTTGGCGACGACGACCTCCAGGCCCCAACGGACATTGCGCACCACCACGGCTCCAGTGTCGTCCTTGTCGTCGAACGGAACCGAGATGTCCGGGACGTCGGCGATCGACTGAATGCTCACGCCGGAGGCTTTGCGCACGGCCACGGCGACATACTGCTTTCGAAGCTCACCCGGCGGTGGGTCCGGCAGGTCGGCGCCCGCGGCTGAAAAGCAAAGCGGTCTGATGTCGGCGAGCTTGTCGGAAGGATAGTCCGGACCAAGGCCTCGCGTATCAGCGGTAAATTGCCCGGACAGACAGATGTGCCAGTCGGCAGCCGGGAACACCTGCGCGAGGGCCTTGGGGCTCGATATTTCTTCGAGCATCACGACATCGGCGCCAACCGCGTCACGCACGGCACGAAGATCGCCCATGTCCGATTCTTTTCGCAGCTGGTCCGACCTTTGATTGGGAAAGACCCGTTCATTGGGCGTCGTCAGCGTCTGGATGTTCCAGGTTGCCAGGACAAAGCCCCCGGCCTGCGCGGCATCGGCAAGCAGAAGGGCCAGCATCATGGTCGCGACTGCTTTCATGATCGCCTCTCCCAGGTCGGCGCCAGCCGTGTGAAGGCGCCGCATGGCCGCCCCACGCGCTGAGGTTCAAAAGACGATCGTCGGTAGCATGACCTCCCGGTGACTTGTGTGACGGGCTTCACATCTCCGATCGACGCCGACGGCGCCTTTACATGATGGGCAAGACGCGGCTTTCCCTGCTGTTCACACGCCGATCGGAGCAACCTCTGCTCAATCCCTGAACGTTGTGATACGAGAGAGTCTCGCCGCCGGATTTTCACCCGGCCGGCGGAGCATGAACAATCGCAAAATCGGACAAGAGCCACGCGCCCGCGAGCCGGCACGTCGCTCGGCGTTGGCTGTAAACGTCCGCGTCGGTCGCGTAGTTCGACGTGCGCTGGATATCAGCGCAGGTCAGCGCAAAAAATTCGCATCATCCAAAATCATCTGGCCTGTCTGGCGATCCGGCCGATCGAAACTGTTATCAGCGGCGCCCGCGCGGCGCTCCAAAATGCGTCAACAAATGTCAACCTGATGTGAACATCGCCGGGCGGTGCGGTCGGCCCGCGGCTAACAAACAGGTTCAAAACACGTTAGCCAAAGTTAGCCGGATGTTAGCCGCGGGCGCTTGGTCAGCCGCGATACGCGCCCGCGATCCCGAGAAAATCGTCCGCCTTGAGGCTCGCACCGCCAACCAATGCGCCGTCGACATTGGCGACCGCCATCAGCTCCTTGGCGTTCGAAGGCTTGACCGAGCCGCCATAGAGAATGCGCATGCCCTCCCCCGCCGCGCCGTAGCGTCCGGCGAGCCGCTTGCGGATGAGGTCGTGCACCTCGGCGACGTCCGCCGGCGTCGGCGTTACTCCCGTGCCGATCGCCCAGACCGGCTCGTAGGCGACCACGAGGCTCTCCGCCTTGGCGCCGTCCGGCAGCGATTCAGCGAGCTGCCGCTCGATCCGCGGCAGCGTCGCGCCGGCGTCGCGCTCGAATTTGGTCTCGCCGATGCACACGATCGCCAGCAGGCCTGCGCGCCAGGCGGCCAGGGCCTTGGCGCGGATCGCATCGTCGGCTTCTTGGTGGTAGGCGCGCCGCTCCGAATGGCCGACGATCACCGCGCTGGCGCCCGCGTCCTTGAGCATCTCGGCGGAGAGGTCGCCGGTGAAGGCGCCGGCCGGCTCGGCATGGCAGTCCTGGGCCCCGATCGCGACCGATGAGCCACGGGCGATCTCGGCAAACGCAGCGAGCAGCGTGGCGGGCGGGCAGACCAGGATATCCGCCTTGCCGGCGAGGTCAGCCGCGCCGGCGATAATCTTCCTGAGCTCGCCGGCCGAAGCCGCGAGCCCGTTCATCTTCCAGTTGCCTGCGACCAGCGGACGCCGCGCCGTTGCCATGTCGAGTTCCCATCCGCATATCCCGGAAGCTTGCCCTCGGACTTGATCAGGGTGGAGGCCGGTTTCCCGAGAAGGATATGCGCCAAATCTTATGCGGTCAGGCGTTACCAGACGCCACCCCGGTTCGGAAGGGCTTTCGGTCGAGAAATCAACGCGTTTTGCCGCAACTCTTGGTGCACTTGGCGAGTTGCGATCAGCCCCCCTGCTCCCTATGATGCGCCGCCTTTCGAGGGCCGCCCTCGGAAGCCCGCCCCCACAGAAGATGTAGGACCATGCTTCGAGGTATTCAGAAAGCCTCCGCCAATTGGCTCGGTCGTGTCGTCATGGCCGTCATGCTCGGCGCGATCGCCGTCAGCTTCGCGATCTGGGGCATCGGTGACATTTTCCGCGGCGGCGGCCGGTCTACGGTGGCGAAGATCGGCCGCACCGAGATCGGGGTCGATCAGTTCCGGCAGATCTACAACGACCGGCTCCAGCTGATATCGCGGCAGATCGGACGGCCGCTGCCGCCGGACCAGGCGCGCGCGCTGGGCTTCGACAAGCAGATCCTGGGTCAGCTGCTGGCCGAGGCCGCGCTCGACGAGCGTGCCCGCGCCATGGGGCTCAACATCTCCGACGAGGAGGTCGGTCGCCGCACCATGGCTGAGAACGCGTTCAAGGGCGTGTCCGGTCAGTTCGACCGCACCAAGTTCGAGCAGATGATTCGCGCCGCCGGCTATACCGAGCAGCGCTATCTGACCGAGCAGAAGCGCCAGACCATCCGCCGGCAGATCTCGACCGCGATCACCAATGCAGTGCCCGCGCCGAAGACCGCGCTCGAAGCGTTCAATCGCTACGAGAACGAGCAGCGCAACGTGGAATTTGTGGTCCTGACCGAGGCGCAGGCGGGCGACGTGCCGAAGCCGACGCCGGAGCAGCTGTCGAAATACTTCAACGACCGCAAAGTGCTGTTTCGCGCGCCGGAATTCCGCAAGGTGATCGTGCTCGCGCTCACGCCCGACGAGATCGCAAAGACGCTCGAGATCTCGGAAGCCGACGTCAAGCGCGCCTATGAGGATCGCCGCGACCGCTTTGTCACGCCCGAGCGGCGCCATGTGCAGCAGATGGTGTTCCCCAACGTCGAGGACGCCAAGAGGGCGGCCGAGCGCATCGCCACCGGCACCGGGTTCGAGGCCTTGGCGACCGAGCGCGGGCTCAAGGAGAGCGATATCGATCTCGGCACGGTGTCCAAGGCGGGCATTCTCGATCGCACCGTCGCCGACGCGGCGTTCGCCTCGAAGGAAGGCACGGTCAGCGAGCCGATCGCCGGCCGGTTCGGAACGGTGCTGGTCCGCGTGCTCAAGGTCGAGCCGGAGCAGGTCAAGCCGCTCGACCAGGTGGCGGAGGCGATCAAGCGCGATATCGCCGTCGACCGCGCCAAGCGCGACATTCTCGACCTGCAGAACAAGGTCGAGGACGAGCGCGCCGCCGGCCTGCGGCTCGACGAGGTGGCGCAGAAGCTCAAGTTGAACGCACGCATCATCGAGGCGGTCGACCGCTCGGGTCGCGGCCCGAACGGCGAGCCGGTCACCGGATTGCCCGACGATCCCGGCGTCCTCGACAAGATCTTCACCTCGGACGTCGGCGTCGAGACCGATCCGGCGCAGGTTGCCGGCGGCGGCTATGCCTGGGTCGAGGTCAACGGCATCACCCCGGCGCGCGAACGCTCGCTCGACGAGGTGAAGGATCGCGTGGAAACGCGCTGGCGCGAGGAGGAGATCGCGACGCGGCTCAAGGCCAAGGCGGCCGAGCTCGCCGACAAGCTCAAGTCCGGCAAGTCGCTGGCGGAGGTCGCGGGCGAAGCCAAGCTCAAGGTCGAGACGGCGCAGGGCGTGAAGCGTCGCGGTGGCGGCAACCTGGCGCCCAGGCTGGTGGAGGCGATGTTCCGCACGCCGAAGGACGGGGTCGGGACCACCGAAGGCAATTCCGCCGCCGAGCAGATCGTGTTCCGCGTCACCGACATCACCCTGCCGAAGCTCGATGAGGCCGCCGCCGAAACCAAGCGGCTGAACGAGACGTTGCGGCGCGGCCTTCAGGACGAGCTGCTGAGCCAGTACGTGGCCCGCCTCGAGACGGACCTCGGCCTGACCATCGACGAGCGTGCATTGCGTCAGGCGACCGGCGCGGCGAGTCCCGAGAACTAGAGGATGTCCCGATCGAGTAGACCCGTGACTGGCTTGCGATACCTCTCCTCCGTCATTGCCGGGCTTGACACCGCAAGTCGGGTTTACCCGACTTGCGGCAGTCAATATTGCGCAACTCGGACAAGCCCGAGTTGCGATGCAATCCATCAACTTCGCAAAATGCTTCTTGCGAAGAGATGGACCCGCGGGTCAAGCCCGCGGGTGACGCCTGAGAGGGGGCAAGCGCCGCTTCGATGCGATCGGAACGCGGTCTAGTAATGCAGATCGAGCCGTCGCCCAGCGCGTTTGCGGAAACCTACGCGCAGGGGCGGTCGCAGGTCGTGTGGACCACGCTCGTTGCCGATCTGGAAACGCCGGTCTCCGCATTCCTGAAGATCGCGAGCGGCAAGCCGATGAGCTTTCTGCTCGAGTCGGTCGAGGGCGGGGCGGTGCGCGGACGCTATTCGGTGATCGGTCTCGAGCCGGACGTGATCTGGCGCACGCGCGGGACGCGCGCGGAGATCAACCGTGCGGCGCGCGGCAAGCCGGTCGCATTCGAGCCGTGCACCGAGCCGCCGCTCGCCGCGCTTCGCTCGCTGATCGCCGAGAGCCGCATCGCGTTGCCCGACAGCCTGCCGCCGATGGCCGCGGGCGTGTTCGGCTATCTCGGCTACGACATGGTGCGGCTGATGGAGGAGCTGCCGGCGTCCCATCCGGATCCGATCGGCACCGCCGACGCGATCCTGGTGCGGCCGACCATCGTCGTCGTGTTCGACGCGGTGAAGGATGCGATCACGGTGGTGACGCCGGTGCGGCCGGCGAAGGGCATCACGGCCGAGGCCGCCCTGGCCCGCGCCGTCGAGCGATTGACCTCGGTGGTCGACGCGCTCGAGCAGCCGCTCGGCAAGGACGCCGGTGCTGCAAGCGATGGACCCGTCGTGACCGCGTCGAGCTCCAACACGACGCCGGCGGAATACGCGGCGATGGTGCGCAAGGCGAAAGAGTACATCGCCGCCGGCGACATTTTCCAGGTCGTGCTGGCGCAGCGCTTCTCGGCACCGTTCGCGCTGCCGCCGTTCTCGCTCTACCGGGCGCTGCGCCGCGTCAATCCGGCGCCGTTCCTGTTCTTTCTCGACTTCGGCGGCTTCGCCATCGCCGGGTCGAGCCCGGAGATCCTGGTGCGTCTGCGCGGCGACGTGGTGACGGTGCGGCCGATTGCCGGCACGCGGCCGCGTGGCCCGACTCCGCACGAGGACAAGGCGCTGGAAGAGGAACTGCTGGCCGATCCGAAGGAACGCGCCGAGCATTTGATGCTGCTCGACCTCGGCCGCAACGACGTCGGCCGCGTCGCTGCGATCGGCACCGTCGACGTCACCGACCAGTTCTTCATCGAGCGCTACAGCCAGGTGATGCACATCGTCTCGAACGTCGAGGGCAAGCTCGACAAGCGCTACGACGCGCTCGACGCGCTGGTCGCCGGGTTCCCGGCCGGCACCGTGTCGGGCGCGCCCAAGGTCCGCGCAATGCAGATCATCGACGAGCTGGAGAAAGAGAAGCGCGGCATCTATGCGGGATCGGTCGGCTATTTTTCCGCCGCCGGCGAGATGGACACCTGCATTGTGCTGCGCACCGCCCTGGTCAAAGATGGCACCATGTACGTGCAGGCCGGCGCCGGGATCGTGGCCGACTCCGATCCTGCGTTCGAGCAGCAGGAATGCATCAACAAGGCCAAGGCGCTGTTCCGCGCCGCCGAAGAGGCCCGGCGCTTCGCAGCGACCTCCAAACGCGGGCAGTAGCTGATTAAAACTAAGGGTGGAGCAGCGTAGATGAGCAACGACGGCCACCAGCATAAGCATGACTGGAAACACGACGGCGTGCGGGTCATCCCTGGCAATTCGCTCGACTCCAACACGGCGCAGACGCCCGGCATGGACCGCAAGGCCGCGATCAACTTCGCGCGGGTCGGCGCGCAGAAGATCTGGGCCGGCACGGTCAGCATCCAGCCCAATGCCAAGACCGGCGCGCATCACCACGGCGAGCTCGAAAGCGTGATCTACGTCGTCAAGGGCAAGGCGCGCATGCGCTGGGGCGAGCGGCTCGAATACGTCGCGGAGGCCGGCCCGGGCGATTTCATCTATGTGCCGCCATTCGTGCCGCACCAGGAGATCAATGCCAGCACTGACGAGCCGCTCGAATGCGTGCTGGTGCGTAGCGACAACGAGGCGGTCGTGGTCAATCTCGACATCGAGCCGGCCGAGAAGCCGGAGCACGTGCCGTGGATTGATCCGATCCATAGGGGTTGAGGCTGGTCCGGCAGGCGCTTCCACTCTGCCCGCGGGCAGGCTAAGACGTTGGCCTATCACGACAACGGGCCGCCATGATCGTCCTGATCGACAACTACGACAGCTTCACCTTCAACCTCGTCCACTACCTGGGCGGGCTGGGGGCGGATGTCGTGGTGCATCGGAACGACAAGATCGGGGTCAAGGACGTGGTCGCCGCCGGTCCGGACGCGATCGTGCTCTCGCCGGGGCCCTGCACGCCCAACGAGGCGGGCATCTGCCTCGACCTGATCAAGCAGGCATCGGCGGATGTCCCGATCCTCGGCGTCTGCCTCGGCCACCAGGCGATCGGCCAGGCCTTCGGCGGCGACGTGGTGCGCGCGCCGGTGCCGGTCCATGGCAAGCTGTCCGAGATCAATCATCGCGCCGACGGCCTGTTTCGCGGCATCAACGGGCCGTTCAACGCGACGCGCTATCATTCGCTGGTGGTCGACCGCGCGACCATGCCCGCCGATCTCGACGTCACTGCCGAGACCGGCGACAAGCTGGTCATGGGATTGCAGCATCGCACCCTGCCGCTGCATGGCGTGCAGTTCCATCCGGAAAGCATTGCCTCCGAGCACGGCCACGTCATCCTGAAAAATTTTCTCGATCTGGCCGCGGCGTGGAACGCAACGCGCGGCCGGCGGCCGGGGGCGTCCGCCCGGCCGATGCACTGAGGGGCACGTATCGTCATGCTCGAGCTCAAGGCGCTCATCGGCAAGGTCGCGACCGGCGACGCGCTCAAGCGCGACGAAGCCGCCGCGGCGTTCGACCTCATGATGTCCGGCGAGGCGACGCCCTCGCAGATGGGCGGCCTCCTCATGGCGCTGCGCGTGCGCGGCGAGACGGTCGAGGAGATCACCGGCGCGGTCTCCGCCATGCGCTCGAAAATGCTGAAGGTCGCGGCTCCGGCGGACGCGATCGACGTGGTCGGCACCGGTGGCGACGCGTCCGGCTCCTACAACATCTCGACCTGCGCTGCCTTCATCGTCGCCGGCGGCGGCGTGCCGGTCGCCAAGCATGGCAATCGCGCGCTGTCGTCGCGCTCGGGCGCCGCCGACGTGCTTACGGCGCTGGGTGTGAAGATCGATCTCGAGCCGGAGGCGATCACCCACTGCATCGGCGAGGCGCGCATCGGATTCATGTTCGCGCCGGCGCACCATCCGGCGATGAAGCACGTCGGGCCGACGCGCGTCGAGCTTGGCACCCGCACGATCTTCAATCTGCTCGGCCCGTTGTCCAATCCCGCCGGCGTCAAACGGCAGATGGTCGGCGTGTTCTCGCGGCAATGGGTCGAGCCGCTCGCCCATGTGCTGAAGAACCTCGGATCGGAGCGCGCCTACGTGGTGCACGGCTCCGACGGACTCGACGAGATCACCACCTCAGGGCCGACCATGGTGGCGGCGCTCGAGGACGGCAAGGTGCACACGTTCGAGATCAAGCCGGAGGACGTCGGCATCGATCCGGTGAAGCGCGAGGCGCTCCTCGGCGGCGACGCCGCGACCAACGCCGCGGCGCTCAAAGGCGTGCTGCAGGGGAAGAAGGGACCGTTTCGCGACGTCGCGACGCTCAATGCGGCGGCGGCGCTGGTCGTCGCCGGCAAGGCCAAGGATCTCAAGCAGGGTGTCACGCTCGCCCGCAAATCGATCGATTCCGGCGAGGCAGAGGGCGCGCTCGAGCGCCTGATCGCCGTGTCGAATGCGTGAACCAATGTCCGACATCCTGACCAAGATCGAAGCCTACAAGCGCGACGAGATCGCCGCCGCGAAACGCGCGCGTCCGCTCGCGGACGTCGAGGCAGCGGCCAAGGCCGCCCCTCCCCCACGCGGCTTTCTCGCCGCGATCGAGCGCCGGCTTGCGGCGGGCGAGTTTGCGCTGATCGCCGAGATCAAGAAGGCGAGCCCGTCGAAGGGACTGATCCGCCCGGATTTCGATCCGCCGTCGCTCGCCCGCGCCTACGAGGCCGGCGGCGCGACCTGCTTGTCGGTGCTGACCGACGCGCCGTCGTTCCAGGGTCATCCGGATCATCTCGGCGCCGCCCGCGCGGCCGTCGCGCTGCCGGTGATCCGCAAGGATTTCATGTACGACCCCTACCAGGTGGCCGAGGCGCGCGCCTGGGGTGCGGACTGTATCCTCATCATCATGGCCGCGGTTGACGACACGACCGCGCTCGCACTCGAGGCAGCCGCCCTCCGGTTCGGCATGGACGCGCTGGTCGAGGTCCACAATGCCGCCGAGCTCGCCCGGGCGCTCAAGCTGACGTCGCGGCTGATCGGCATCAACAACCGCAATCTGAAGACATTCGAGACGACGCTCGCCACCAGCGAGCAGCTGGCGCCACACGTGCCACCCGACCGCGTGATCGTCGGCGAGAGCGGCATTTTCACGCGCGCGGACCTCGCGCGGCTGTCGGCCGTCGGCATCTCGACGTTCCTCGTTGGCGAGAGCCTGATGCGCGAGGACGACGTCACGGCAGCGACCCGCGCGCTTCTCCAACGCGATAAGGACCGGCGCGTGACCGCCGCCGGATGAGCTTTTGACCATGGCGAGCCGGCGCAAGTTGACCCATCTCGGCCGGCGCGGCGAAGCCCGCATGGTGGATGTGTCCGCCAAGACACCGACCGAGCGCGTCGCCGTCGCCGAAGGTCGCGTGATCATGCAGGCGGCGACGCTCGATCTCGTGTTGTCCGGCGACGCCAAGAAGGGCGACGTGCTCGGGGCCGCGCGCATCGCCGGCATCATGGCGGCGAAGCGCACGCATGAGCTGATTCCGTTGTGCCATCCCCTCGCCCTCTCCAAGGTCGAGGTCGACATCGCGCCGGACAAGAAGCTGCCGGGACTGATCGTGCGCGCGACTGTGCTGGTCACCGGCCGGACCGGGGTCGAGATGGAGGCCCTCACCGCTGTCTCGGTCGCCTGCCTGACCATCTACGACATGGTCAAGGCGGTGGAGCGCGGCATGCGCATCGAGGCTGTCCGGCTGATCGAGAAGCGCGGCGGCAAGTCCGGCCATTATCGCGCGCCGGGAGCTTGAACCATGGCCCTGCTGGCAGTCGCCGATGCGCTCGACCAGGTGCTCGCCGGCGCGGCGCCGCTGCCGCCAGAGGATGTCGCGCTGGTCGACGCGCATCATCGCGTGCTCGCTGCCGAGCTGGCGGCGCAGCGCACGCAGCCGCCTGCCGACGTGTCGGCGATGGACGGTTTTGCCGTCCGCGCCGCCGATGTCGCGACCGCGCCGGCGCGCCTCACGGTGGTCGGCGAGGTCGCGGCGGGGCGGCCGTTCGATCGCGCCATCGGTCCCGGCGAGGCGGCGCGCATCTTCACTGGCGGAGTGATGCCGACCGACACCGATACCGTGGTGATCCAGGAGCTCACGGCGCGCGAAGGCGACGTGGTGGTGGTCCAGAAGCCGACTGCCAAGGCGAAGAACGTGCGCGCCGGCGGGCTCGACTTCCGTGCCGGTGAGGTGCTCCTCGCCAAAGGTCACCGCCTGACCGCGCGCGACCTCGCGCTGGTCGCGGCAATGAACTATCCGCAGGTCCCGGTGCATCGTCGTCCCCGTGTTGCCGTGCTGGCGACCGGCGACGAGCTGGTGCCGCCCGGGACCACACCGGGCCCTGGACAGATCGTCTATTCCAACGGCTTTTCACTGATGGCGCTTGCCCGCGCGGAAGGCGCCGACGTCACCGATCTTGGCATCGTGCCGGACAAGCTCGAGGCCACCATCGCAGCGGTGCGGCGCGCCCGCGACCTGGCCGTCGATGTCCTGGTGACGACCGGCGGCGCCTCGGTCGGCGACTACGACCTGGTGCAGCCGGCCTTTGCCGCCGAGGGCATGTCGCTGTCGTTCTGGAAGGTTGCGCTGCGCCCCGGGCGGCCGCTGATGCACGGCCGGCTCGGCGCCATGCAGGTGCTCGGTCTGCCCGGCAATCCGGTCTCGGCCTATGTCTGCGCCGTGCTGTTCCTGGTACCGCTGCTGCGCCGTCTGTCGGGCCGGCAGGACCTCTCGCCGCCTGGCGAATCGGCATTGCTCGGCACTGATCTGCCGGCAAACGACGAGCGGGCCGACTACATGCGCGCGCGACTGTCCGCGGGCCCCGACGGCGCGCTCATCGCGACGCCCTTCCCGGTCCAGGACAGCTCCATGATGGCGCCGCTCGCCAAATCGGATTGTTTAATCATTCGAGAACCTTACGCGCCGATTGCCAAAATCGGGGCAACCTGTCGGATCGTTCGCCTCGAGCCTTAAACGGCAATTTTTTCGGTCCCTCGATTTGTTCACGTCAAATTAAAGGGTTGCGGAACACATATCGAACAGATAGTGTCCGTTCATGCTTTGTTTCGGACGTTGATGGGACGCTCCGAACCAGGGCCAAGGAGACCCAAAACGATGCTCACTCGCAAACAATTCGAGCTCCTGCGCTTCATCCACGAGCGGCTCAAGGAAGCCGGTATTCCGCCCTCGTTCGATGAAATGAAGGATGCGCTCGATCTGCGCTCGAAGTCGGGCATCCACCGCCTCATCACGGCGCTCGAGGAACGCGGCTTCATCCGACGCCTGCCGAATCGGGCGCGCGCCATCGAGGTGATCAAGCTGCCCGATTCGGTCGGCCATGGGGTCGGCGCACGCGCGCGGGGATTCACGCCCAGCGTGATCGAAGGAAATCTCGGGCGCGTCCGCGCCCCCTCGGAGGAGGACAGCGGGCGTCCGGTCGCCGTACCGGTGATGGGCCGTATCGCCGCCGGCACGCCGATCGAGGCGATCCAGACCAAGAGCCACGTCATCAACATGCCGCCCGACATGCTGTCGACGGGTGAGCACTTCGCCCTCGAGGTGCGCGGCGATTCGATGATCGAGGCGGGCATCCTCGACGGCGATATCGCGCTCATCAAGAAGACCGAAGCGGCAGATACCGGCGACATCGTCGTCGCCCTGATCGACGATGAGGAAGCGACCCTCAAGCGCTTTCGCCGCCGTGGCGCCTCGATCGCGCTGGAGCCGGCCAATACCGCCTACGAGGTGCGCATCCTGCCGCCCAATCGGGTGCGCATTCAGGGCAAGATGGTGGGGCTGTTCAGACGTTACTGAGCTCTCAGTCGCCGGGGTCGAGGTCCTCCGGCTTCGGCTGAGCATCGCTTGCACCGGTGCGGGCTGGTTGTGGGGGCGTGCTGGTGGCGAGGCCAGGCTTCGCCGCGGCACGGGCCCACGGCCGGTCATAGCCCACCGGATGTGCGGCTTCGATATTCCACCCTGCTGCCGTCTTCCGGAGCGCGAGGGCGCCTTGCTGGCGTAATACGGACCGATCGATACCTTTGGCCGCGCATCGCGGCGGCAACTCGCGGCGCGTCACCACCAGCGCCGCCATCGCGCAATCCTCGGCGATCGCCTCCGGCGTCTTTGCAAACGAAACGACGGTGCCGTCGGCGAGGCGCGCCACGCAACCGCTGTCATCACAGGTAAATCCGTTGGCCAGCGCTTTGTCCTTCGGATCGCGAGCGTCCCCGTCGGCGGCCAGCCACTCGCGCGCCACGAACTGATCGCTGCCGGCTTTGACGATGGCGAGCTGTCCACCGGCGGTGCGCACGGCGACCGCGTCGCCGGAGGCGGCCACGAGAACATCAGGCAGCGGCGCTCGCGCGGCTGCCGCAACGGCGATCACGATCAGCACGCCGCCGGTCCAGCGCAACGGGCTGCGCAGCAGGCAGATCAGCGCGAGGCCGGCGGTGCCGAGCAGCAGCGGTCCGGTGCCGAACGCCGCCACCCGGCCGACGGCACCCGGCAGGCTGGCGACCCACAGGGCGATGTTGGTCATCCAGTCGATGCCCATGCCCATCAGCCGCCACAGCGGCGCGTCGAAGCCGAACGGCAGCGCGAGCAGGGCGAGCAGGCCGGACGGCATGACCCAGGCAGAAACGATCGGCATCGCCAGCAGATTGGCGAGCACGCCATAGGGGGCGGTGCGATGGAAGTGATAGGCGGCATAGGGCGTAGTCGCGAGACCGGCGACGAGCGACGCCAGCACAAGCGCCACCATCTCGCGCCCGCCCCAGAGCGCAACCCGCGCGCCGAGGCTGGTGTCACGCGGTGCCGTGACCCATGGCATGCCGCGTTCCCAGGTCGCAACGAGCGCGAGCGTGGCGGCAAACGACATCTGGAAGCTCGGATGCACGACCGCTTCCGGCGCCACCAGCAGGACCGCGATCGCAGCCAGTGCGAGATTGCGCAGCGTCAGCGCCGGCCGGTCCACCATGACGCCGATCAGCACGATCGCCGTCATGATGTAGGCGCGCCGGGTCGCGATCTCGGCACCGGACAGGATCAGGTACAGCGTCGCCGCGATCAGCGCGGCGACCGCCGCCCATTTCTTGATGGCGTGCCGCGTCGCGAATGGCGGCCACAGCGCCAACAAGGCCCGCACCACGAAGAACACCACGCCGGCGACGACCGCCATGTGGTAGCCCGAGATCGACAGGACATGCGCCAGGCTCGAGACATACATGGCCTCGTTGACCGACGCCGAGATCGCGTCACGCTTGCCGGTGATGAGCGCCGAGGCGATCGAGCCCGCGTCGCCTGGAATGGCGCTGCGGATGCGCTGATCGATCGCGTCGCGAATCCCCTCGACGGTGGCGGCAGCGCGCAGCCGAAGTCCCGGCTCCGCTGGCGGCGTGGTGATCTTGATCGCTCCGGTCGCAAAACCGATCGCACCGATCTGTTGGAAGTACAGGTCGCGGGCGAAGTCGTAGCCGCCGGGGCGAAGCGGCGGGAGCGGCGGGTTGAGCCGTGCCTTGAGCTCGACAAAGCTGCCGACCGCAGGGGCCAGCCCTCTCTTGACCGACACTCGCACGCGCTCGAGCTGCTCGTCGGACCGCGTGCCCTCGATGCGCACGACGTTGATGACAATCCGGTCGGAGCGCTCGCGCTCCTCGCGCAGCTCGACAAAACCAGCGAGCGTCACGTTGTAGGCCGGCCGCTGGAGGATCGGATGCGCCAGCCGCGCGCTTTTGAGCGTCGCGGTCGCAAAGCCGGCGGCCAGCGCGGCGGCCGCCAAAGCCAGCGGAAAGGCTACAGGGCGGCGCCTGAGGAGGATCGCCGCGACCACGGCGGTGGTTGCGACGGCGCTCGCCATCCACCAGGTCGGTTCATGCTCTGCGGTGAAGTAGAGCGCAATACCGAGACCGAAGGCGACCGGCAGCCAGGGCAGCAGCCTGCCGGGAGCGGTATCGGCGATCGCCCAGGCGCGGCAGCGTTTCAGAAGCGCGACAATGAGGTCGCGGATGTCGCCACGCCACGCGAGTGGCGGCGGACCGACCGCAGCCCTCCCCTCGGGCGGCCACGTCCCCACGCGCCCCTGTACGCGACCCCGCCTCGCCACCACGCAACCCCACGCGTGAATACACCGCGGGGTTGCATGCTACACGACGCTGCGGAAGGTGGTAGGGCCTTCGCGGGGGATTGTTGATAGCTAGGCCGCGCTCCCGCCGGCCACCTTGGCCCAGGTGTCGCGCAGACCAACGGTGCGATTGAACACGAGCTGCCCCGGCCTGGAGTCGATGTCGGGACAGAAATAGCCCAGCCGCTCGAACTGCACCGGGGCGGCGCTGTTGGTGCCGGACAGCGCCGGCTCGAGCTTGCAGTCGCGCAGCACCTCGAGCGAGTCCGGATTAAGGTCGGCGGCAAAGTTGCCGGCGTCCGGGCTCGGGTTCTTGAAGAGCTGATTGTAAAGCCGCACCTCGGCGGACACCGCGTCGGCGGCGGACACCCAATGCAGCGTCGCCTTCACCTTGCGGCCATCTGGAGCATTGCCGCCGCGGGTGGCCGGATCGTAGGTGCACCTGAGCTCGACCACCTCGCCGGCGGCGTTCTTCACCACGTCGCGGCAGGTGACGAAGTAGGCATAGCGCAATCGCACCTCCTTGCCGGGCGACAGTCGGAAGAAGCCCTTCACCGGCGTCTCCATGAAGTCCTCGCGCTCGACATAGAGCTCGCGACCGAACCGGATCTTGCGCGTGCCGGCGGCGGGATCGTCCGGATGGTTGACCGCCTCGACGTCCTCGCTCTGTCCGGCCGGGTAGTTCTCGATCACCACCTTGAGTGGCCGCAGCACCGCCATACGGCGCAGCGCCGTCCTGTTGAGCGCCTCGCGGATCGCAAATTCGAACTGGCCAACCTCGACCATGCTGTTCGCCTTGGCGATGCCGATGCGCTTGACGAAATCGCGCAATGCCTCCGGCGGCACGCCGCGGCGGCGCAGCCCGGCGAGCGTCGGCATGCGCGGGTCGTCCCAGCCCGAGACGTGCCCCTGCCGCACCAGCTCGGTGAGGACCCGCTTCGACAGCACCGTGTAGGTCAGGTTGAGCCGCGCAAACTCGTACTGCCGCGGCCGTGACGGCACCGGCAGGTTGTCCAGGAACCATTCGTAGAGGGGGCGATGGTCCTCGAATTCGAGCGTGCAGAGCGAATGCGTGATGTGCTCGATCGCGTCCGACTGGCCATGCGCGTAGTCATAGCTCGGGTAGATGCACCAGGCCTTGCCGGTGCGCGGGTGCTCGGCGTGGAGGATCCGGTAGAGCACCGGGTCGCGCATGTTGATGTTGCCCGACGCCATGTCGATCTTGGCGCGCAGCACCCGCGCGCCGTTCGGGAATTCGCCGGCGCGCATGCGGCGGAACAGGTCGAGATTCTCCTCGACGCTGCGGTCACGATAGGGACTGTTCTTGCCAGGCTCCGTCAGGGTACCGCGGGTCGCCCGCATCTCGTCCGGGGACTGGTCGTCGATATAGGCCTTGCCGGCGCGGATCAGGCCCTCGGCCCATTCGTAGAGCTGCTCAAAATAGTCCGAGGCGTGGTAGAGGTGCTTGCCCCAGTCGAAGCCGAGCCAGCGCACGTCGCGCTCGATCGCGTCGATATATTCCTGCTCCTCCTTGGTCGGATTGGTGTCGTCGAAGCGCAGGTGGCAGCGACCGCCGAATTCCTGCGCCACGCCGAAATTGAGGCAGATCGCCTTGGCGTGGCCGATGTGGAGGTATCCGTTCGGCTCGGGCGGAAACCGTGTCACCACGGTCGCGTGCCGCTTCGAATCGAGGTCGGCCTGAATGATGTCGCGGATGAAGTCGCGACCTGCTTCCCGTACGGCTGTATCCACGTCCGACATGCGATTCTGCCTGTTGGCGACCGTTGGCGCCGGTCCTGCCACGCGGGCTAACGAGCCGCGGGGAAAGTGTCAAATTGGGATTTTCTCGCGCCAACCGCCGCCGGCGCCCGGAACCCGCTTCCCATGCCGCGCGATTTTGCCCGAGTCAGCACCCTGCCAACCCCTATATAGGCAACTTTAATTTGGCATCAGTCATTGCAGCTATGCTACACGGGCGCGCATTGGCGCGTCGTTGGAATTCCTCCTGCACGGCATGACCGAAACCGTCATCACCCGCTTCGCTCCGTCACCTACCGGCTTCCTCCATATCGGCGGAGGGCGCACCGCGCTATTCAACTGGCTCTACGCACGCGGCCGCGGCGGGAAGATGCTGCTGCGGATCGAAGATACCGACCGCGAGCGCTCGACCCAGGCGGCGATCGACGCGATCCTCGATGGTCTCAAATGGCTCGGCATCGACTGGGATGGCGAGACAGTTTATCAGTTCTCGCGCGCGGCCCGGCACCGCGAGGCGGCCGAGCAGATGCTCGCTGGGGGCCACGCCTACTACTGCTACTGCTCGCAGGAAGAGCTGGCGCAGATGCGGGAGAAGGCGCGCGCCGAGGGGCGGACGCGCCTCTACGACGGGCGCTGCCGCCACGACGAGCCGAAGAACGCGCCTCCTGGGGTCAAGCCGGTCATCCGCCTCAAAGCACCGCTGACCGGCGAGACCGTGATCGAGGACCAGGTCCAGGGCCGGGTCGTCTGGCAGAACGAGAACCTCGACGACCTCGTCCTGCTGCGCTCCGACGGCACGCCGACCTACATGCTGGCGGTCGTCGTAGACGACCACGACATGGGCGTGACGCACATCATCCGTGGTGACGACCACCTGACCAACGCGGCGCGCCAGAAGCAGATCTACGAGGCGCTCGGCTGGAATGTGCCGGTCATGGCACACATCCCCCTCATCCACGGCCCGGACGGATCGAAGCTTTCCAAGCGTCACGGTGCGCTCGGCGTCGATGCCTATCGCGCCATGGGTTACCTTCCGGCGGCCATGCGCAACTATCTGGTCCGCCTCGGCTGGAGCCATGGCGACCAGGAGATGTTCTCGACCGAAGAGATGATCGCCGCGTTCGATCTGCCGCAGATCGGTCGTTCGCCGGCGCGGTTCGACTTCGCCAAGCTCGAGAACCTCAACGGCCACTATATGCGCACCGCGGCCGACGCCGAGCTCCTTGCCGAGCTCGAGCGGCTGCTGCCGCACCTTGCCGGCGGTCCGGAATTAGCCGCCAAGCTCACGCCCGAGGCAAGGGACAAGCTGTTGGCCGCAATGCCGGGCCTGAAGGAGCGGGCCAAAACGCTGGTCGATCTGATCGAGAGCGCCAAATTCCTGTTCGCCGACCGGCCGATCCCGCTCGACGACAAGGCCGCTGCTTTGCTGACGCCGGACGCGCGCGGCCTGATCCGCGATCTGATCGGCGATCTCGGCGCCGTCGAGCCATGGACGTCGGAGGCGACCGAGCAGGCGGTCCGCAGCTTTGCCGAGGCCAAGGGCATCAAGCTTGGTGCGGTCGCCCAGCCGCTCCGGGCGGCCCTGACCGGTCGCGTCACCTCGCCGGGTATTTTCGACGTGCTGGCGGTGCTGGGGAAGCCCGAGAGCCTCGCCCGGCTCGCGGACCAGGCCGCCTGAGCGAGGCTCGTCTTATACCTTCAGAGCCGCATATTCGGGCCATCTTGCAGCGCACACTGGGATGGGATACGCAAAACAAGGTCGGACCTCTCTCGCCGAGTGCCCTTGAATCAAGGCTGCGGCCCGAGTCGCCTGCGATCCTTCGCTGGCCGAAGGTCCCTCCGCCACAGGACCGAGGGTACCATCATGGACGAGAAGACCGGTATCAACACCAAGACCGGACAGCTGACGGCCGGCGACAAGAAATGGACGTTCCCGATCTACGAGGGAACCATCGGTCCTGATGTCATCGACATCAGCAAGCTGTACGGCCAGAGCGGGATGTTCACCTACGATCCCGGCTTCACGTCGACCGGCAGCTGCGAATCCAAGATCACTTATATCGACGGCGATGAAGGCATTCTGCTCTATCGCGGGTACCCGATCGAGCAGCTGGCCGAGCACGGCGACTTTCTCGAGACCTGTTACCTGCTCCTCTATGGCGAGCTGCCGACCGCCGCACAGAAGGCCGACTTCGACAAGCGCGTGACCAATCACACGATGGTCCACGAGCAGATGAACCGCTTCTTCCAGGGCTTCCGACGTGACGCCCATCCGATGGCGGTGATGGTCGGTTGCGTCGGCGCGCTGTCGGCGTTCTACCACGACTCGACCGACATCTCCGATCCGCACCAGCGGATGATCGCGTCGATCCGCATGATCGCCAAGATCCCGACGCTCGCGGCCATGGCCTACAAGTATTCGATCGGGCAGCCGTTCATCTATCCGAAGAACGATCTCGACTATTCGACCAACTTCCTGCGCATGTGCTTCGCAGTGCCGTGCGAGGAGTACAAGCCCAATCCGGTGCTGGCGCGGGCGATGGATCGCATCTTCATCCTGCACGCGGATCACGAGCAGAACGCATCGACCTCGACCGTGCGTCTCGCTGGCTCGTCCGGCGCCAATCCGTTCGCCTGCATCGCGGCCGGCTGTGCCTGTCTCTGGGGTCCCGCCCATGGCGGCGCCAACGAGGCTGCGCTCAAGATGCTGGCCGAGATCGGCACCGTCGACCGGATCCCCGAGTACATCAAACGCTCGAAGGACAAGAACGATTCCTTCCGACTGATGGGCTTCGGCCACCGCGTCTACAAAAACTACGATCCGCGCGCCAAGATCATGCAGAAGACCTGCCATGAGGTCCTGGGCGAGCTCGGCCACAAGGACGATCCGCTGTTACAGGTCGCGCTGGAGCTCGAGCGCATCGCGCTCCACGACGAGTACTTCATCGAAAAGAAGCTCTACCCGAACATCGACTTCTATTCGGGTATCACCCTCAAGGCGATGGGCTTCCCGACCACGATGTTCACCGTGCTGTTTGCGGTCGCGCGCACGGTCGGCTGGATCGCGCAGTGGAAAGAGATGATCGAGGATCCGAACCAGAAGATCGGCCGCCCGCGTCAGCTCTACACCGGCGCGACGCGCCGGGACTACGTGCCGACCTCACGGCGCAAGTGAGGCGCCTTCAGGACGATATCGGCAGCCTTTTCGCTGGGTGACGTCCCGCCGATCTGCATGATCCTGTCGAGGCGACCGAACGCCTCGATCTGGCGGCGCCGTTCGGGCGTGTCGCCGAGCAACGGCATCAGTGTTTGCGCCAGGCGCTGCGGCGTGGCTTGACGTTGCAGCACCTCGGGCATCACGTTCTCGCCGAGCACGAGATTGGCGAGCACGATCGATGGCACCTGGATCAGGGCCCGGGCAATCAGCTCTTCGAACAACGGCACCGTGTAGGCGATCACCGTCGGCACGCCCGCCACCGCCAGCTCGAGGCTGACGGTGCCTGATGCTGCGATCGCGGCGCGCGCGGTGCGGAACGCGGCCCACTTATCGTCAGCCGAGACGACGACGCGCGGCCGCACCCGCCAGCCGGCAGTCGCTTCCTGGACGCGCGCGAGAAGGTGCGGAACAGTCGGCAGGACAACGTCGAGCGGCCCCGATCGAGCTGCCAGGAGGTCAAGCGCAGCCTTGAACAGGCTGAGCAGGCGCCGCACCTCGGCGCTGCGACTGCCGGGGAGCAGCAGCACCCGCGGCGGATCGGCGAGACGCCGCCGCGCCTCCTCGGCATTCGGGCGCAGGGCTGGCGCGTGATCGACGATCGGATGTCCGACATAGGTGCAGGCCGGCCCGCCGAGCCGGGCATGTGCTTCGGGTTCGAACGGCAGCAGTGCGAGCACATGATCGACGTAGGCGCGCATCGCCGCCGCCCGTCCCGGCCGCCATGCCCAGACCGACGGCGACACATAGTCGATGATGGGCAACGTTGGCATCGCCCGGCGCACACGTCGCGCCACCCGATGCGTGAAATCCGGACTGTCGATGATGACGAGCACGTCTGGCTGCGCGGCAATGACCGCGTCCGCGGCTTCCCGGATATGGCGCAGGATCTTCGGCAGGCGGCGCGGAATCGCGGCGAAGCCGATGATGGCGAGATCATCGATCGCGAACAAGCTGCTCAGGCCTTCGGCGGCCATGCCGTGGCCGCCGACCCCGACGAACCCGACCTGCCCTGCTCGCTTGCGTTTCAACGCCTGCATCAGACCCGCGCCCAATCGGTCGCCGGACTCCTCGGTTGCGATGAGGAAACTGGTGAACGGACGATCCGCCTGCGCTGTCATGACGCCGGACGATCCGCCTCGGGCACGCCAACGATGAAGATGCCGGCTCCGTCCGCGGCGGCGGCGAGCTTTTCGGGTTCGGCAATCAGCGTGGCGCCGGCCGTGACGGCAATGCCGGCGAGCCCGGCTTTGGCTGCGGCGTCGACGGTTGCCGTTCCGATGGTCGGCAGGTCGAAGCGGCGGTCCTGGCCCGCTTTGGGCGCCTTGACGAGCACGCCGGTGCCAAGCGATGCGCGCAGCCGTCCATTCGTTCGCAGCTCGGCGATGCGCGCCAGCATGAGATCAGTACCCTCCGCCGCCTCAACGGCCAGCACATGCCGCTGGGCGATCACAACGGCTTGGCCGATATCAAACGGACTGGTCGCGGCGAGCAGGGCCAAGCCGTGTTCAATGTCAGCCCGATCGACATCAGTCGGCCGCCTCGCCCCGAGCGGCCCCAGCGGAACCAGGAGCTCGGGGGCCACCTCGTGGGCCCCAAGAACGCGGATGCCGTGGTCTGAAAAGATGGCGGCAATGCTCGAGAGCAAATGGTCGTCGCCACCGCGTAGTGCCCGAACGATACGCGGTAGCAACCTCAATGTCGCGAGATCGAACCTGATCATGCCGAGCGACGGCCGGACCAGGGCGCCGATCCAGACCGCCTCCCGGCATCCCTCCGCGGCCAGCAGACGGCGGAATCGCCCGAACTGACCCAGGGCGATCCATCGGTGGGGGTAGCGCTCGACGGCCGCCGAATCAGCCCAGCCGCGCAGCGCAAACAACACGACGCGGCGGCCGCGGGCCAAGGCCGCATCGGCCAAGGCGAAGGGGAGCGATCCGCCGCCGCAGACGATGGCGAGAGGACCTTCGTCCACCACCGTCGCCGCGACGCCGCTCGCCGTCGTGCTCATGACGGCGCCGCGACCCCGCCATCATCGGCGCCAGCGCGCTTGGCCGGCTGCATCAGCGAGCGGTCGCCGCCTTCCTGGATGAACGTGACGATGCGGCCGACAATGGGATCGCTGCCGAATTCACGTGCCGTCGTTTCGACACGGTCGCGGAACACGCCGGCGCGGGAGAACAGCATCTGGTAAGCCCGTCGAAGACGGTGCATGTCGGCGCGCGTGAACCCTCGGCGTTTGAGGCCGACAATGTTCAGTCCGACCAGATCGGCAAGCTGACCGACCGCGTAGCCGAACGGGATCAGATCTGTCCGTACGCCGCTGAGACCGCCAATCATCGCACCCTCGCCCACCCGCACGAACTGATGCACGGCGGCATTACCACCGAAAAAGCAGAAATCGCCCACAGTGACGTGACCACCCAGCACGGCGTTATTGGCGAAAGTGACGTCGTTTCCAACCTTGCAGTCGTGGCCGACATGCGAGCCCGCCATCATGAAACAGCGGTCACCCACCTCGGTGATGCCGCCGCCGTCCTCGGTGCCAATATTGAGGGTTGCACCTTCGCGGATATTGCAATCAGCGCCCACGAGAAGCTGCGTATCGCCGCCGCGATAACGGACCGATTGCGGCGGCGTGCCCAGCGAGGCGAACGGAAAGATCTGCGTGCGTGGCCCCACCGATGTCCGACCGGCGAGGTGGACATGCGCCACGAGACGGCAGCCGTCGCCGATCGACACCTTGGGACCGATGACGCAGTACGGGCCGATGACGGCGTCGTCGGCGATCTGCGCCGATGCATCGACGCACGCGGTCGGATGAATCTGCGCCATGAGGACAGCTACTCTTCGACGATCATCGCGCCGACTTCCGCCTCGCAGGCGAGCTCGCCGTCAACTTTGGCCTCGCCGCGGTACCACCACATCGTCTTGCGGCGCGCCATCTTCTTCATGTGGTACTCGACGCGGTCACCGGGCAGGACCGGGCGGCGGAATTTCGCCTTGTCGACGGTCAGGAAATAGACCTTCTGCAATGGGGACGCCCCACCGCGGGCACGCGCGCAGATCGCGCCTGCGCTTTGTGCCATTCCCTCGAGCAACAACACGCCCGGCATGACCGGCTGCCCCGGAAAGTGACCGACGAAGAACGGCTCGTTCACGGTCACGTTCTTGATGCCGATGCAGGACTCGTCGCTTCTAATCTCGATAATCCGATCGACCATCAGGAACGGATAGCGATGCGGCAGCAGCTCCATGATCTCGCGTATATCGAGCGTCGCCGGCTGCGATCCGTCCGACGTGGCGTCGCTCGCATCACCCACGGCTGGCGGCGTCCGGTTCATCGTCGTCGAGTCTCGCATCCTTGATGCCCCGCTTTGCCATCCGCTCGAGCAGCTTCATCTCACGGAACCATTGCCGTGCCGGCTTGGCCGGTATTCCGCCCCATTGCGCGCCTGCCGGTACGTCGCCGTGGACGATACTGGTGGCGGCAATCTGTGCGCCCTCACCGATCGTGACGTGATTATTGATGCCGACGCGGGCGCCCAGAACCACGAAATCACCAAGCGTGACGCTGCCGGAAATGCCCGTCTGGGCCACGAGCACGCAGTGGCGACCGATGACGACATTGTGGCCCACTTGGACGAGGTTGTCGATCTTGGTCCCCTCGCCGATGACCGTATCGCGAATGGCGCCGCGGTCGATCGCGGTGCCGGCGCCGATCTCCACATCGTCCTGGATGATGACACGTCCGATCTGCGGCACCTTGAGATGCCCCGCCGGCCCCATCACATAGCCGAAGCCATCCTGACCAATGCGGCAGCCTGCATGAATGATGACGCGGTCACCGATCAGCGCATGCAGCACCGACGCGCCGGGGCCGACGGCACAATCGCGACCAATACGCACCTGAGGTCCGATCACAGCATTGGCGGCGATCGCCGTACCGGCCCCGATCTCCGCCTCCGGGCCAATGACGACGCCCGGATCGAGCGTTACGCCGTTTTCGATCCGCGCTGTCGGATGCACGACGGCGACGCTGTCGTGGCTCGCCGCGAACAAAGACGACGGCCGTAGCGCACCCGGAAATAGCTGGCGTGCGACCGAAACGAATGCGCGGTAGGGATGGCGGACGGTCAACGCGACAACGCCGGGCGGCGCCCGTTCGGCGAACCGGGCGGCGGTCAAGCACACGCCCGCGCGCGTGGTCGGCAAATGGTCAGCATACTTGACCGCATCGAGAAAGCAGAGGTCGCCAGGTCCGGCGCGGTCGAGCGGAGCAATGCCGGTAATGCGCAGATCAAGCCGCGCATCGTGGCGAGCCTCGGCGCCGGTCAGCGCCGCGATCTCTCCGACAGTCAGACCCGCCGGACGGTTGAAAAAAATTGGTTCCGTCATGCCACTGGCACCGTTGCCGGCGCAGAGCCCGTTCCAGACGGACGGATCATGCGCCGGTGTCTCGGAGTGGCCGCATTTTCTTCGACGAACCGGCGTCCGCTTCGCCGATATCCCAAGCCACGGAGGTCAGAATCTGGTCCCGCCGCCGAAGCGGAAAATCTGCGTCTTGTCGTAGCTTTCCTTCGTGATCGGGTACGCAATGTCGAAGCGCAATGGTCCGAACGGCGAGTCCCATACTATGCCGACGCCGGCCGAGGAGCGCAGCTTGTTTGAGTCGCCCACCACCAGCGTCTCGCCGGTCGCACCGGGCTCCGGCGGCAGCCAAGCTGTCGGTCCCCGGTAATCCCACAACTGACCCGCGTCGACGAAAGCAGCAAAGCGCATTCCGAAGTCCTTCGGCAGAAAATAGAGCGGTGTTTGGAGTTCGGCCGTGGCTGCCCAATACATCGAACCACCCAACGCATCTTGGTTGGTGCCCACGGTCAGGTCGCGCGGTCCAAACCCGGCCGGCGAGAAGCCGCGGATGAGGCTCGGACCTCCCTGGAAATGATCCAACATGCGAAGATCCTTGCCGCCCCAGCCAGTCGCATGGCCGGCCTGCAAGCGGGTCAAGCTGACGATGTCCGGCAGCACTTCGTGGTAGTAGCGGAAATCACCCGTGGTCTTGATGAAATTCACGTCCCCGCCAACGCCAGCGAAGTCCTGCTTCAACTCGGCGAAGATGCCCTTGGTCGGATTCTTGATCTGGTCGAGGCTGCTGAAAGTGATGTTGTAGCCGACTGTCGATACAAACACCGCCCCCTGAGCGAGTTCCTTGCGAACCGCGAGCGAGGCTTCGCCGTCGAAGTAGCAGTCATTCTGCGTGCCTCCGGTTGTGTTGACGAAGGCGCCGCTCGCGAACACAGCCGGTGTTGGGAACGTGGTGATAAAGTCCGGATTGATATTGTTACAGTTCCGCAGCTGGTCGGGCAGATTGATCTCCTGCCGATAGCCGCTGTAGCGAACCTGAGAGCTCAGATTCTCGGCCAACGGAATGCCAAAACGAACCGCGCCGCCGGTCGTCTTCGTCGTGTAGGAGACGTATTGCGCCGACGTCGTCTCCTTGTGGAATGCGTCGAGGCCGAGCGCCAGCCGATATCCGAACAAGTACGGCTCGACGAAGCCGAGTTCGAGGCCGCGCGAACGCGAGCCGTAGGTGACCGCGGCGCGCGCCACGTGCCCGCGGCCAAGCAGGTTGCGTTCCTGGACCGAGATTTCGCCAATGAACCCGTCGGTCGTCGAGTAGCCACCGGCGACCGAGAATTGACCAGTCGACTGTTCTTCGACATCGACGTTGACGACTACACGATCGGGCGATGAACCCGGCTCATTGGTGATCTTGACGGTCTTGAAATATTGCAGGTTCTTCAGACGCCGTTCGGCGCGCTCGATCAACGCGCGGTTATACGCGTCGCCCTCGGCGAAATCGATCTCGCGGCGAATCACGTAGTCGCGCGTACGGGTGTTGCCACGCACGTTGATCCGTTCGACGTAGACGCGCGGGCCATCCTCGATTGTATAGGTGACGCTGATGATTTTCGTCTCGTAGTTCCGGTCGCCGCGCGGCCGGACCACGGCGAACGGATAGCCGCGCTTCGCGATTTCGATCGTCACTTCCTCGACGGTCTTCTCGACCGCCTCGGCGTTGTAGATGTCGCCGGACACCGAGCGGACGCGGTTGCGCACGGAGTTGGCATCGATCACCGAAATGCGCGACTGCACGTCGATGGTGCCGAACCGGTAGCGGTCGCCCTCGTCGATGGTGAAGGTCACGACGAAGCCGTTGCGGCTTGTGTCATATTCGCCCACGGCTGACACGATGCGTACGTCGGCGAACCCATGTTTGAGGTAGAATCGACGCAACAGATCGCGATCCACCTCGAGGCGGTCCGGATCGTAGATGTCGTTCGACTTCAGGAAGCTCAGCAGACTTGTTTCGCCGGTCCGGATGATATCCTTGAGCCGCCCGTCCGAGTAGGCCCGGTTGCCGACGAACACGATTTTCTTGACGCCGGTCTTGGCGCCTTCGTCGATTTCGAAGATCAGGTCCACCCGGTTGTTTGGCAGTTCGATGATCTTCGGCTCGACGCGGACGTCGTAACGGCCGCTGCGCTGGTAGATTTCGACAATGCGCGATACGTCGGACTGCACCATCGGCCGCGAGAATGTGCCGCGCGGCTTGGATTGGATCTCGGCCGAAATCTGCTCGTCCTTGGCTTTCTTGTTGCCCTCGAACGCGACGCGATTGATGACCGGATTTTCGACGACGGTGACGACAAGCCGCCCGCCCGCCTGGTTGATGCGGACGTCCTGAAACAGCCCGGTGCGATAGAGCGCCTTGTACGCCGCGTCGATCTTGCCGGCATCGAGTCGCTCGCCGGGCGCGAGGCGGAAATAGGAGCGGATCGTGTCGGCTTCGACGCGCCGATTTCCTTCCACCACGATCGAACTGGCTTGGGCCAAGGCGATATCAGCGGTGCTGACGGCAGCCGTCAGCGAACCGAAAACAATCCCCCCGAGGACAAAGCCGGCAACGCTCAGCCCTCGCAATACCCTGTACCCAAGTCCCATGCGCAGCACGCCCTTCTTGTACTTCGGCCCGCCCCTACGGCGTTATCGAGGGATTCTGCAGTCAAGTTGTACAGGCTTTGCCCCCCGGCGCAACCCGCGTTGTTCGGTCCATTCCCGTTTGTGCTCAGGTAGTTGCCGCACCGCTACACTGGTCGCGGTTACGACGCCCTGAGGTGGAGAAAGTCCTGAAACGTGGCGAAGATCATCAGCATCAGAACGAGCGCCAAGCCGATCCGGAAACCGACCTCCTGGGCGCGTTCCGATAGCGGTTTCCCCCGCACCGCTTCGATGGCGTAGAACAAAAGGTGACCACCGTCGAGCAGTGGTACCGGAAACAGGTTCAACAAGCCGATTGACACGGATATGACGCCGGCCAGGCTGATCAAGCCGGTGAGCGCGTTGAGAAAGCCGCCATTCTCCATGCCATGTTTCCAGACCTGGCCGGAAATCTGGGCAATCCGCGCGGGTCCTCCGAGCTGATCGGCGGATTGCCGTCCGAACAGCACGCCGCCGATATAGGTCATCGTGGTGTCAACGATATCCCAGGTCTTTTGAACGCCCTGGACGAGTGCCGGCAATGGAGCGAGCGGCTCGGCCTGGACCGGCCCCTGTTGCGTGGCCTGGATGCCGAGTTGGCCGATTCGTTGAACGTTGCCAAAATTGTCCTTCGTTTCCCGGAGGGTCGGCGTCGCCCGCAGCGTCACGCGCTCGTTCCCACGTAGGACGATGATTTCCAGCGACCGCCCGGCATTGAGCGAGACGATCCGCTGCATGTCGGAGAAATCGTTGATGGTCCGGCCGTCGATCGACACCACAAGATCGCCGGGCTGAAATCCCGCAGCTGCGGCGGCACTTTCAGGCTGGATCTTGTCGACACGCGGCGGAATCGATTGCTTGCCGTAGACCATGAAGACGCCGGCAAAGATCACAATCGCCAACAGGAAGTTTGCGATTGGTCCCGCTGCCACGATGGCCGCCCGCGCAGGCAGCGATTTCGCCGCGAAGCTGTCGCGCTTTTCCGCGTCGGACATGCTCGCGATGGCCGCCGTATCTGGAACACTGGCAGCGTTTTCGTCGCCAAAGAATTTCACATAGCCGCCCAACGGGATGGCAGCGAACTTCCAACGCGTTCCATGGCGATCGTTGAACCCGAGCAGTTCAGGACCGAAGCCTACGGAGAAGACCATTATCCGGACACCGCACCAGCGTGCGACCAGGAAATGGCCGAGTTCATGAACGAAGACGATCAACGTCAGGACGCACAGGAACGGGATAATGTAGATGAGGATCCCTACATCTAAGTGACTGAAATACGACAAGAAATTAGACAGCATCGGTCCTCGTCCCCGCTCCGCTACGGCCCCTGGCCCAACTCTTTACGATGCCTTTGCGGCGATTTCGGGCAAGAGGGTCCGCGCCAAACTTCGCGAATCATCGTCAACGGCAATAGCATCTTCGACATTTTCGGGCTCTGCCATCAATCCGCGACCGGTTGCCGCTTCGAGCGTCGCTGCGACCAAGGTAGCGATTCCGGTGAAGCTCAGCCGGCGCGCCAGAAACTCCGCCACCGCCACCTCGTTCGCGGCGTTGAGGACGGTCGGCGCGCCCCCACCTGTTTCCAGCGCCCGGCGCGCCAAGGCAAGAGCAGGGAAACGCTCATCGTCCGGCGCCTCGAAGTCGAGGGTTGCAATCTTCGCGAAATCGAGGCGCGGCGCCGGCCAGTCGATTCGCTGCGGCCAAGCCAGACAATTGGAGATTGGAACCCGCATATCGGGAGGGCCGAGATGGGCGATAACCGAGCCGTCGAAGAACTCCACGAAGCCGTGCACGATCGACTGGGGATGCACCACTACGTCGATTTCGGACGGTTTGAGCGCAAACAGATGATGAGCCTCGATGACCTCGAGGCCCTTGTTCATCATGGTGGCGGAATCGATGGTGATCTTCTGGCCCATCGACCAGTTCGGGTGTTTGAGCGCCTGTTCGAGCGTCGCCTTTCGGATGGCCTCCATCGTCCAGGTCCGGAACGGCCCGCCCGACGCCGTGATGATCACGCGCCGCAATTCCTCCCGGCGCCCGGCCGACAACGCCTGGAACAGCGCATTGTGCTCTGAATCGACCGGCAGCACCGTAGCACCCGCGGCACGGGCGCGACGCATGAACAACGCACCGGCACACACCAGCGTTTCCTTGTTGGCAAGCGCGACCGTGGCTCCGCGCTCGGCGGCAGCGAGCGTCGATTTGAGACCGGCCGCCCCGGTGATCGCGGCCATTACCCAATCGGCCGGCCGTTCCGCCGCCTCGACGACGGCGTCATCGCCTGCGGCGGCCTCTATGCCGCTGCCCGAAAGAGCGTCCTTAAGCTCGGCGTAGCACGTCGGATCGGCAACCGCCGCAAACCGCGCGCCAACCGCGCGAGCAATCTCTGCCAGCGCCACGCCATTGCGGTTCGCAGTGACCGCCTCGACTCGGTAGCGCTGCGGCGTACGCTTGATCAGGTCGACGGTGCTGGTGCCGATCGATCCGGTGGCGCCGAGCAGCGACAGGGTTCGCAACTTCGTGTCGGTCGACGGCAATGATGTTACGGACGAAGCGCGGTCGTGCATCGCGTCACCACGTCAGGAGCCCGCGGCCGGCGGCGTCGAAGCCGCCGCGCGCAACGCCGATGATCGCCGCCAACGAAGCGGCAGTGACAAAGCCATCGAGACGATCCATCAGGCCGCCGTGACCGGGAATGATGTGGCTCGCATCCTTCACGCCGAACCGCCGCTTGATCGCCGACTCGCAAAGATCGCCCGCCTGTGAAACCACTGACAGAATCACGGCGACAACCCCAAGGATCGCCAAGTTTTGCAAGTGGGCATAGGCCGCAATGGCCAGCATTGCAAGGACAGCGCCGAGGGTTCCGCCAATCGATCCAGACCAGGTTTTCTTCGGGCTGATGCTGGCGGCGAGCTTTGCGCCGCCGACCACCCGACCGACGCAATAGCCGAGAATGTCGGTCGCCCACACCACCGCGAAGATAACGACAACGGCCGTCAAGCCGAGCGTTGAATCAGCCCTTAGGATGATCGGCGCGACCGCAATGGCACCCGCGTAAATAACGCCCGCCGCGTTCCAGATTCGGCGGTCGGTGGCCAGGGCTGCGGCAGCAATCATGCCGATGCCGAGTAGCAGCAACGCGATCCCGTAGTGGTGCTGTGCGGCCAGGATTGTTGCCCCGGCGACTGCGCCGGCGCCAGCGATTACGACGCCCATTCGGCGAGGCTCGCCGATGATCCCGGTCCATTCCACGAGGACGCCGATGGCAGCCATGCCCCAGAACGCCGCAAACGTCCATCCGCCAACATAAGCCGCGCCGACAGCCAGCGGCGCCAATACCAGCGAGGAGACGACCCGCAAGCCAAGGTCGCTGCGCGACGCAACGGTCGTGCTCGTAACAGGAGCGCCTGCCGGCTGGTCGTCGGCCACGAGTCAGGATCCCGTCTGCGCGACCAAGCCGCCAAACCGCCGTTCGCGCCGCTGATAGTCGGCGATCGCATTCTCGAGCGCGGCGCGGTCGAAATCCGGCCAATAGACCGGCACGAACACGAGCTCGCTGTAGGCGGCTTGCCACAACAGGAAGTTCGACAAACGTTGTTCGCCGCTGGTGCGGATGATGAGGTCGGGATCGGGAATATCCGGCGCGTCGAGATATTGACCGAGGCGATCGGCGGTCACCCCCTCAGCGGCGAGTTTGCCGGCCGCCACGTCGGCGATGATGCGGCGCGCGGCCCGCGCGATCTCCTGGCGGGCACCGTAGTTGAATGCCACGACCAGGAGCAGATTTCTGTTATCCCGGGTCAGCTCTTCCGCCTCTTCCAGCAGCCGCCGGATATCTGGTTCGAGATCATCCCGCTCGCCGATGATGCGGACGCGCACCCCATTACGATGAAGCTCGGCAAGATCGTGCCGAATGAAACGCTTGAGCAGCCCCATGAGGTCGCGAATCTCGGACGCGGGACGCGACCAGTTCTCCGAGCTGAACGAGAAGATCGTCAGCACACCTATGCCCATCTCGCCGGCGGCGCGCACGGTCCGCCGCAACGCTTCCACGCCACGGCGATGTCCCTCGCTGCGGGGCAATCCGCGCTGCGCAGCCCAGCGACCGTTGCCGTCCATGATGATGGCGACATGGTGGGGGACGTGGAATGCGTCGTTCGGACCGGTCGGCGGCGCCTCGGTCTCGGGCATCGATTTCGAGGGGCGCGAAGCCCCACCTCCTTAGACGGTCAGGATTTCCTTTTCCTTCCCGGTCAGCATCTTGTCGATATCGGCGATGGTCTGATCCGTCGCCTTCTGGATTTCGTTGGACTGGCGGTCGTGGTCGTCTTTGCTGATCTTGTGATCCTTCTCGAGCTTCTTGATCACGTCCAGGCCGTCGCGCCGCACATGCCGCACGGCAACACGAGCGGCTTCAGCATATTTGTGCGCCACCTTCACCAGATCCTTGCGGCGCTCCTCGTTGAGTTCCGGAATACGCAGCCGGATCACTTGGCCCTCCGAGGATGGGTTGAGACCCAAATTCGCAGCCATGATCGCTTTCTCGACCGCGTGGACCATCGATTTGTCCCAGACCTGGACACTGAGCAGCCGGGCTTCGGGGACGCTGACCGTCGCCAGCTGATTGAGCGGCATATTCTGGCCGTAGGCGTCGACGTGGATCGGATCGAGCAGGCTCGCAGACGCACGGCCAGTCCGCAGACCGCCAAGCTCCTGTTTCAGGACCTGCACGGCGCCCTGCATGCGCCGCTTGAGTTCGTTGATGTCATGGGTTGCCGATGTCATGGCGCCCTCTCGAAGGTGACCCCTCCCAGATGGAGGCGGCTTGCAGCGCGGCTGGCGAGACTCAATCGCCCACCAATGTTGACCGGCCTTTGCCGCGTAGAACAGTCTCGACCGCCCCTTTTTCGCGGATCGAGAACACTATGATAGGCATACGGTTTTCGCGGGCAAGCGCGAACGCGGTGGCATCCATGACCTTGAGATTGCGGTCAATCGCCTCAGCGTGGCTGATTCGATCAAAGCGCTTCGCCGCCTTGTCCTGCTTGGGATCGGCGCTGTAGACGCCGTCGACATTAGTCGCCTTGAGTACGGCATTGCAGCTCATTTCGGCCGCGCGCAGCACTGCCGTGGTATCGGTGGTGAAGAACGGATTTCCCGTTCCGCCGGCGAAAATCACGATCCGGTTGTCGTCCAGATGGCGCAGCGCCCGCTGCCGTTCGTATGTCTCGCAGACCTGCGGCATCGCGAGTGCCGACATGGTGCGTGCCGGTGCGCCCGCGCGTTCGATCGCCGCTTCGAGTACAAGCGCATTCATCACGGTCGCAAGCATGCCCATCGCATCGCCGGTCGCGCGCGACACGCCCTGCGCCGAAACCTCCACGCCACGTAAGATGTTGCCTCCGCCGACGACCACGCCGAGCGTGACGCCGAGCGCCCGGGCGGCCACCAAATCGGTCGCATAGGTGTCGATCGTCGGCTGATGCACGCCAAACTTCTCGGGCCCGCTCAGCGCCTCCCCCGAGAGCTTGACGATCACGCGTTTGTATGTGGGCATGGCCACAGGCGATCCCCTCGAAACGGCCGCCGCTGAGCGCGGCCCCGGCTCGCTCAGCGCGTCCCCGCCGCCGCGGCGACCTCGGCCGCGAAGTCGCCCTCGGCACGTTCGATGCCCTCGCCAAGCACGAAACGGACGAAGGCTGCGATCTTGATCGGACCGCCGACCTTGCCCTCGGCCTCCTTGAGCGCCTGCGCGACTGACTTCTTGTCGTCGAAGATGAATGGCTGATCGAGCAGGCAAACTTCCTTGTAATACGTCTTGAGACCGGACTCGACGATCTTCGCGATCATCGCGTCCGGCTTGCCTTGCGCACGGAATTTCTCCGCGAGCACGTCTTTCTCGCGGTTGACCGCGACCGGGTCGAGACCGGACGGATCGATCGCCTGCGGGTTGGCCGACGCGACGTGCATCGCCACCTGGCGGCCGATCGTCGCAAGTTCATCGGTCTCGCCGGACGCCTCGAGCGCCACCAGCACGCCGATCTTGCCGAGATCGTCCGTCACCTTGTTGTGCACATAGCCCGCGATCACGCCCTTGCCGACCTCGAGCCGTTTGGCGCGGCGCAACGACATGTTCTCGCCGATCGTCGCAATCGCGTCGGCGATCGCGTGCTCGACGGTCACGCTGCCGACCTTCGCCGCCTTGATCTTCTCGACGTCGTCGCCGACGTCGAGCGCGACCTGCGCGATCATCTTCACGAGCCCCTGAAACTGATCGTTGCGCGCGACGAAATCGGTCTCGGAATTGACCTCGACCGCGACGCCCTTGGTCCCGGTGATTTGCAATCCGATCAATCCCTCGGCCGCCACACGTCCCGCCTTCTTAGCGGCGCGGGCGAGCCCCTTCTTGCGCAGCCAATCGACCGCGCCCTCCATGTCGCCGCTGGTCTCGCCGAGCGCCGACTTGCAGTCCATCATGCCGGCGCCGGTCTTCTCGCGCAGCTCTTTCACCATCTGTGCGGTGATATTAGCCATTTTTCGAAATCCTTTATCCGTCAGCCGTTTGGGCCATGCTTCTCAAGCATATGATGCGCCGGTTGGCCCGGCGCATCATGCGTGCAGTGCCGCCGGGTCGAGCGGGTTTATTCGGCCGTTAGTTCCTTGGCCTTGGCGACCCACGAGTCGACACGGCCCGGCAGTCCCACTTCTTCGCCAACGCGATGGGCAGCGTCGGGGTTGAGGCTTGCGATCTGCCAGTAATGGAAAATGCCAAGATCGTTGAGCTTCTTCTCGATCGTCGGCGAGATGCCACTGAGTTTCTTGAGATCGTCGGCGACCCCACGCGGACCGGACAGCGCCTCGAAGCCCATGCCGTCGGCCTTCTCTGCGGGCAGCTCTTCCACCACCGGTTTCTCGGCGGCACCGATGTCGATGCCCATCTCGCCCTGCGCGCGCGAGATGCCATCGATTGCCGCCCGGGCGATCAGATCGCAGTAGAGTGAGATGGCGCGCCCAGCATCATCATTACCAGGCACGACGAAGCTGATGCCCTGCGGATCGCAATTCGTGTCAACGATCGCGGCGACCGGGATATGGAGGCGCTGCGCCTCCTTGATGGCGATGTCTTCCTTGTTGGTATCGATTACGAACACCAGGTCCGGCAGACCGCCCATGTCCTTGATGCCGCCAAGCGCGCGATCGAGTTTGTCCCGCTCGCGCTGGAGCGTCAGCCGCTCTTTCTTGGTGTAGCCCTGCGCCTCGCCGGAGGAGAGCATCTCGTCGAGCTTGCGCAGCCGCTTGATCGATTCCGAGATGGTCTTCCAGTTGGTCAGCGTACCGCCGAGCCAGCGCGAGTTGACATAGTACTGAGCGCTGCGCTTCGCCGCGTCGGCAATCGCGTCCTGCGCCTGCCGCTTGGTGCCGACGAACAGGATGCGGCCGCCCTTGGCGACGGTCTCGCTCACCGCCTCGAGCGCGCGATGCAGCATCGGCACCGTCTGAGCGAGATCGATGATATGGATGTTGTTACGGGTACCGAAGATGAAATCAGCCATCTTCGGATTCCAACGGTGGGCCTGATGGCCGAAGTGCACGCCAGCCTCCAAAAGCTGGCGCATCGAATAGTCCGGAATCGCCATTTTGTCCTTCTCCGGTTGAGCCGCCGCGGACCCGTGAGCTTCCACCTTGCGGCAGAAGCCACCGGACGGCCTCATGGCCAAGGTCCGCGTGTGAGATGGCCGGGCTTATAGCGGTGCCGGCGTTCCCGCGCAAGTCGGCGCGGCGCAGAATCTCGCTGCTGGATCATGCGGATATGGCCGCCGCGGACATGGTTCCCGGCCCGTTACACGTAGCAGCGGTCCAGACCGCGCGGACTGCCTCGAAGGGGCACCCACCCCAGCGGGATCCGGGGCTCCGGGTCTAAAGTCAATATTCAGACGTTCTTGCCCGGACGAACGACCTTCTCGACCGTGGTCGTCCCGTTGAGCAATTTCCCGTTTACGACGGCGGCGTTGGCGCCGCTCTTACTGCCGACAATGGCCTGAGCCGACGCGATGATGACGGCGCTGGCGACGACGGCAACGCCGATTTGCTTCAACAGCAACGAGGTGGCGGGGGATTGTCTGAGCAGCATGGGGAGCGGCCTTCACGCCTTGGTGTGATCGCAACCTAACCCGCATCCGTATCCCTGCGATGTCGTTTGCCGCCGACTTTGTATCGTCGGTATTGAACCCAAATGCTTGCCCGCTGCGGCCCCGCAAAGGAAAATGGGGCGCCCCGTGAGGGGCGCCCCGAAACCGCCGAGTTGGGGGGGTGGAGGGGGACGGGTTACTCGGCGTGGACTTTCCGGTTTTGGCCGACCTCGGCCAGGGCCATGCGGTGCAGCTCCGTCGCGCGCTGCTGCAACTCGGCGCGCTCGGCCGCCGCAGTCGCCGCCTGATCCGCGCTGCCGAAGTGCAGCGCCGTCGTGGTCGCGGCGCACAGCGTCGCGACCAGCAGTGCGGCGGCGACGGTAACGGTCTGCGACATGGCCCGGCTCCTACGGTTCTGGAGCGTGAAGGGTGAGGGCGAATTCCTTTCGCCAACAGTGCCACCCTAGGCCTTGTACGTATCGGCGCGATGTCGGCTGGCCACCGACTTTGTATCGTCGGTATCGGCCGCGGCCGCCGGCTACCGCCCCTTACTTTTAATCAGCTCGCCGCCGATCTCAGGTCACTGCGTTTGCGGTCCGCAGGCTGTCGAGCAGCGCGGCACGGCGCATATATTTGCGCGCCGACTGCGGGTCGTCGGCGGTGCGGCGCAGCTCGTTGAAATTGGCGGTGCGGACCGCGGGGTTGCGCTCTTCCATCATCCGCTTGTTGGCAATCGTCTGCGCCTGTACGAACTCGATCGCGCCGTGCCGCCGCTGCCGGCTGTAGAGGTCGAGCAGTGCATCGTCGGCTTCGCCTTTGACGACGCGCGCCAGCTTGTCGGCGATATTGATGGCGTCGTGGATGCCGCCGTTCATCCCCATGCCGCCGATCGGGTTGTTGACGTGCGCCGAATCGCCGGCGAGCAGCACCCGGCCCTTCCAGAACGTCTTCGCCACCCGCTGACTGACCGGATAGACGTTGACGTATTCGACCTCGTAGCGGCCCGCGTTCGGAAAGAACTTCTGCAGCCGCTGCTCGATCCGCTCCGGCGCGAGGGCCGCAGCGTCGTCTTCTTCAGGCGCGAGCGGAAAGATCGCGCGCCAAAGTCCCTCCGGACGTTCGCCGCGCACCTTGAACAGGTTGCACCACTCCTCCGGATCCGAAAAGTAATTCCGGAACACGATGCTCGGATTGGCCGCACCGAAATCGAAGCGCGTCGCGATCTTGATGAACCGCTCGGGATAGGTGAAGCCCTCGAAGTCGATGTCGGCAAGCTTGCGGATCGTGCTGCGCCCGCCGTCGCAGCCGATCACGTAGGCCGCATGCATCCGCTCGGTGCCGGCCTGCGACTCCACATCGACATCGATGCAATCGGCCTGCTGCGTGATACCCGTCACGCGGTGAGCGAAGCGCACGTCGAACTCGCCGGCCTTCGCGTACTCGGCGGCGATCGAGGCGGTCAGCTTGTACTGCTCGTACTGCAGCACGAACGGAAACCGGAACTCGTTCCGCATGTCGTCCAGATCGAACTCGGCGACCACCTCGCCCGTGACCCGGTCGTGAAACCGGTACTTGGTCGATATGAGCCCGAGCGGCACGATCTTTTGCGTGATGCCGAGGTCGTCGAGCAGGTCGAGCGTGGTCGGATGCAGCGAAGCCGCGCGCTGGTCCGTGACCGGCGCGGGCTCCTGCTCGAATACGGTCACAGGAACGCCGCGCATGTTAAGCGCGAGCGCGCAGACCATTCCGACCGGACCGGCGCCGACGATGACGACGTTTCGCGAGCTCGATCCGGCCATCCGCCCCCTGCTCTTTCGTTAATTCACTGCGGCGGCTTGAGTCCGAGATCGCGGGTGATCACACGCCAGCGATCGGTTTCCGCCACGATCAGCTTCTGGAATTCTTCCGGCGTGCTGGTCACCGGGTCGACGCCGACGCGCGTCAAGCGCTGGATGAATTCCGGATCCTTCTCGGCCGCCGCGACTTCCCGCGCGATCGCATTGACGATTTCTTTCGGCGTGCCGGCCGGCGCCAGCATGCCCTGCCATGTCATCACGTTGGGGCTGCTCTTCAGCGTATCCGTGATGGTCGGCACGGCGGGAAGTTGCTGGGTGCGCACCGAGTTGGTGATGGCAAGCGCCTTCACCTTGCCGGAGTCGATGTAGGACTTGGCCTCGACCGGCGTCGCCGACAACATCTGGATGTGCCCGGCGAGAATGTCGGAGAACGCCGGCGCGATGCCCTTGTAAGGCACGTGGATCATGTCGAGGCCGGCGGTCTTGAGAAACACCGCCGACGAGATGTGCGTCAGGCTGCCCGGTCCTGCCGATCCGTAGGTCAGCTGTCCCGGCTTGCTCTTCACGTAGCTGATGAACTCGCTCAGCGTATTCGCCGGGACCTTTTCGCCGACGGTGATCACGAACGGACTGAACGCGGTGATCGCGATCGGCGAAAAATCCTTGATCGGATCGAAATTGATCTTCTGCGTGAACGGCGCGACCGTGATCTGGAAGATCGGGCAGAAGAACAGCGTGTATCCGTCGGGCGCGGCGCGGGCGGCGCGTTGCGCCGCCAACAGGCCGCCGGCACCGGCGTCGTTCTCGATCACGAATGTCTGCTTGAACTTCGCTTGCAGACGCTCGGCGGCGACGCGAGCGACCACATCGGTGATGCCGCCGGGCGCGAACGGCACGATGACCGTCACCGGCTTCTCCGGCCATGCGGCATTTGCCGCCGTCGTGAGCAGAAGGCCCGCCGCGAGCACCGCATGCTTGAAGATACGCAACATACTCCCCTCCACCGTGATGCACCGGGCGATCAACGTTCCCGATGCATGGGTCATGCCACGCAGACTGTGGCAAGCACGTGGCGCGCGCGCATCGCACGTTGCGGGTCAGACCGTCATCGTCATGCGGCCTTCACATCCTTGACGGCGCCCTTCCAGCCGCTCTCCGTCACATCGAACACGATGCCTTCGGGCGTGCAGTATTTGACCTCGTAATAGACGTTCGGGCCGGTCTCCTTGCGCCCGGTCAGATAGCTGCCGCCGGCGCTTTTGATCTTCAGGTCGATGTCGTCGACGCTGTCGACCCACATGCCGAAATGGATCAGGCCCTGATAGCCCTTCTTGTCCTCGAACCCCGGCACCGGCTCTTCGCCGAAATTCAGCAGCGCGACGTTCATGACCCCGTCCGTCATATAGAAGCCGCGCTGCGCATTGCCGGCCCGAGTCATGCCGAATGCCTTCTCGAAGAATTGCGCGGCCGCCTCCGGATCGCGGACCGAAATGGCGATGTGGCGCAGCTTGTTGGCCATGGCGAAGGCTCCCTGGGAATGCCTGTTGAGCTGCGCCAAGTACACCGCCGCCGCCGGTTCCGGTCAATTGCTCCGGCAGGCGATACCCGTCGGCGGGTGGTCAAACCTGCAAGGCGCGCATGGCGGCTATACCGCCTGCACCTCGACGATGCCGGCCACCGCCTTGATGGCGCCGGCGATCTGCGGTGACACCTTGAAGCGACCGGGCAGCTTCACCTCGACCTCGGTGCCGGCATCCAGCATCAGCACCATGGAGATCTCGCCCTCGCCTTGCGGATCGAGCCGCTTGGCGACGGCCTCGATCGGCGTCTCGTCGCGCAGGAAGATGCGCAGGCCCTTCTGCAGCTTGGCCGCCGCCTGATCGAGCGGCTCGGCTGACTGAATCCGGGCGCGCACGTCGTCGCCCTGCGCCTCGGCCGACAGAAACAGCAACAGCGCGGCGCCGGGCTCGAGCAGGTCACGATATTGCTGCAGGCCTTCGGCGAACAGCACCGCCTCGTAGTGGCCGGACGGATCCGACAGGCCGATGATCCCCATCTTGTTGCCGGTCTTGGTGCGGCGCTCGATCCGCGAGACAACGGTTGCCGCCACGCGGCCGGCCGTCGCGCCCGCTTTGACGGCGCGCGAGAACTCCACCCACGACTGCACGCGCAGGCTCTTCATCAGCGGCGCATAATCGTCGAGCGGATGCCCCGACAGGAAGAACCCGATGGCATCGTATTCCTTGCGCAGCCGCTCCGCCGGCAGCCACGGCTCCGCCGCGGGAATTGGCAAAGTTTCGCGGGCAGCCGGTCCACCGAACAGTTCCGACTGGCCGATCGACGCCGCCTCATGCGTGCGCTGTGCGGAGCCGAGCATCACGTCGACCGCCGCGAAAGCGCGCGCGCGATTGGACTCGAGCTTGTCGAACGCGCCGGCGGCGGCCAGGCTTTCGAATACCCGCTTGTTGACGGCGCGCGGATTGATGCGGCTCGCAAAGTCGCCGAGATCGGTGAACGGGCGACTGCCGCGGGCCTCGACGATCGCCTCGACCGCCTGCCGTCCGACCCCCTTGAGCGCAGCGAGCGCGTAGAGAATGGTGCCGTTCTCCACGTCGAACATCACGCCCGAGCGATTGACCGACGGCGGCTCGACCTTGATGCCGAGGCGGTCGGCCTCGGCGCGGAATTCGGCAAGCTTGTCGGTGTTGCCCATGTCGAGCGTCATCGACGCGGCCAGGAACTCGACCGGGTAGTTCGCCTTCATGTAGGCGGTCTGATAGGCGACGAGCGCGTAGGCCGCTGCGTGGCTCTTGTTGAAGCCGTAATCGGCGAAGCGCTCGAGCAGCTCGAAGATCGCCTCGGCTTGCGAGCGCTCGACCCCGCGCTCGGTCGCGCCGGAGACGAAGCGGTCCTGCTGCGCCTTCATCTCGGCGCGGATCTTCTTGCCCATGGCGCGCCGCAGCAGGTCGGCTTCGCCGAGCGAGTAGCCGGCGAGCACCTGCGCCGCCTGCATCACCTGCTCCTGGTAGACGATGACGCCGAACGTCTCGCGCAGGATCGGCTCGAGCTTCGGATGGATGTATTCGGGCTGTTCGATGCCGTGCTTGCGAGCGCAGTAGGTCGGGATATTCGCCATCGGACCCGGCCGGTAGAGCGCGACCAGCGCGATGATGTCCTCGAACCGGTCCGGCCGCATGTCGACCAGCGCGCGCCGCATGCCCTGACTTTCCACCTGGAACACGCCGACGGTTTCGCCGCGCGCCAGCATCTCGTAGGACTTCACGTCATCGAGCGGGATGCGCGAGAGATCGAGATCAATCCCGCGCCGCGCGACCAGCTTCGCGGCAATGTCGAGAGTGGTCAGCGTCTTCAGGCCGAGAAAGTCGAATTTCACCAGCCCCGCCTGCTCGACCCATTTCATGTTGAACTGGGTCACCGGCATGTCCGACTTCGGATCGCGATAGAGCGGCACGAGCTCGGCGAGCGGCCGGTCGCCGATGACGATGCCGGCCGCGTGAGTCGACGCATGACGGTAGAGGCCTTCGAGCTTGAGCGCGATGTCGAAGGCGCGCTTGACGCGCGGGTCGCTGTCGCGCTCGGCCTGTAGGCGCGGTTCGCCTTCGATGGCGCGCGCGAGTGTCACCGGCGCGGCCGGGTTCTGCGGCACCATCTTGCAGAGCTTGTCGACCTGGCCGTAGGGCATCTCCAGCACGCGGCCGACGTCGCGCAGTACGCCGCGCGCCTGCAGCGTGCCGAAGGTGATGATCTGCGCGACCTGATCGCGGCCGTAGCGCTCCTGGACGTAGCGGATCACCTCGTCTCGCCGATCCTGGCAGAAGTCGATGTCGAAGTCCGGCATCGACACGCGCTCCGGATTGAGGAAGCGCTCGAACAGGAGCTCGAAGCGGATGGGGTCGAGATCGGTGATGGTGAGCGCATAGGCGACCAGCGAGCCGGCACCCGAGCCGCGGCCCGGACCGACCGGAATGCCGCGCGATTTCGCCCACTTGATGAAGTCCGATACGATCAGGAAGTAGCCCGGATACCTCATCCCCTCGATCACGCTCAGCTCGAAAGCGAGCCGTTCGCGGTAGTTCTCGACAGTCCGACCCGGCGCAAGGCCGTGCGTCTTGATACGCTGCTCGAGCCCCTCCTCGGCTTGGCGACGCAGCTCGGCCGCCTCGTCACCCGCGTCGCCGCCGGCGGTCGTGAACCGCGGCAGGATGGGCCGCCGCGTCGTCGGACAGAACGCGCAGCGCTCGGCGATCTCCACCGTCGAGGCCAGCGCCTCGGGCAGATCTGCAAACAGCTTCGCCATCTCGGCGCGAGTCTTGTACCGGTAGTCGGGCGTGAACTGACGCCGGTCCGTCTCGCCGACCATGCGACCCTCGGCGATGCAGATCAGCGCATCGTGCGCTTCGTAGTCGTCGTTTCGCGCGAACAGCGGTGCGTTGGTTGCGACGAGCGGAATGCCCTTGGCATAGGCCAGGTCGACGACCGCCGGTTCGGTAGCCTTTTCGGCGTCGATGCCGTGGCGCTGCAGCTCGACATAGAGCCGATCGCCGAACAGCTGCAGCAGCTTCTCGCAACGCGCTTCTGCGAGATGGCCCTGGCCGGCCAGGATCACCTGATCGAGCGGTCCAGCCGTGCCGCCGGTCAGTACGATCAGCCCGTCGGTTGCGCCCTCGAGCCAGGCGAGCTTGATGTGCGGCCTTTCATTGGCGGGCTGATCGAGGAACGCCCGCGAATTCAGCCGCATCAGGTTGCGATAGCCGTCCTCGCGCGCGGCGAGCAGCACGAGCCGCGGCAGCGCGCGGGCCGGCCCGCCTTGGCGCGGGCCCGCCTCCTGGTCGGCGAAATCGACGGCAAGCGAGCAGCCGATGATCGGCTGGATGCCGGCACCGGCCATCTTGTTCGAGAACTCGAGCGCCCCGAACATGTTGTCGGTGTCGGTCAGCGCCAGCGCGGGCTGTCGGTCGGCCTTGGCCAGTTCGGCGAGCTTGCCGATGGTCAGAGCGCCTTCCAGCAACGAATAGGACGAATGGACGTGCAGATGCACGAACCCGACTTCCGCCGCCACGGCGACCTCGCTCAGAACGATGGGCGAATCTGTTTCCGGCGCGATGGTGCGGACGCGGCCGCGCGCTGTCCAACGCTATCGCGGGCCGTGCCCGGGTGGCGCACAGCTTCCCACAGATCAAATGCGCTAGCGGGGTCGACGAAAATGTCGATCAAAGCCCAGGCGAGCATCAAGGACCTACCGATTAGATGCGTGTGAGGACCTGCGCCCAAACCGCGATCATGCCGAGGAACAGTGTGATCGAAGCGAGTGCAGCAGCTTCTTCCATAATGGCCCGAAACATCTGAACCCTCCATACGAACAGAAGAGGAACATTATTCGCGTTTTGTTCTTATCGTCAAGGTTCATTTTGGGTCGCTGCAAGCCGCTGATTTAATTGCCATTTTAATTGCGCGTGGCCTCGGATCCGCCATTGCGCATGGCTCAGACCTGCCAGCCATCTCATGCGCTGGTTAACGTCGGTTAGGTTCCAGCAAGCACGGCTCGGTCCGACGCCACACGCCTGCGCGCTCCGCAAACAAGATATTATCACGTAAATTGAAGGAGATATTGCGGACTGTGCGCCAAAGATGTGAGCCGCGCGGAGATGCCGCCGCGGAAGGCGCCATTACAACGGTGACGCCAAGCCAAGAGGGCGCCCTCTTGTGCCCGCCAACCGGGACAGGCGCTCGTTCCAGCTGCGCATCCCTCACCTCTCTCGCAGATGTGACGAAGCAGCGGGCACGGAGGACCTATTCTGCAACTCTCGACCTCAAGGGAGCGTCCGATGCGCCCGCTGCTCCTGTTTTTCGTGGCAACGATCGTCGCGCAACTCGCGGAGATTCCCCGCAGCGAGGCCGCCGATCCGTATCGATGGTGCGCCGTCTACGGAACCGATGACGCCGGTACGAACTGCTATTTCATCACGCTGCAGCAGTGCCAGCAGGCGGCGAGCGGTAACGGGGGCTACTGCACGGAAAATCTCTGGTACACGGGCGACGCCGCCGCTGCGGCCGCCCGACGCAAGCCGCCCCGTTCGCCGCGCTGAATAGGTTCACTCCAGCTCGACGATCTGCCCATCGCGCAAGGTGACGCGGCGATCCATCCGCTGCGCGAGATCGAGATTGTGAGTGGCGATGATGGCGGCGAGGCCGGAGGCGCGCACCAGCTGGCCGAGCGCGCGGAACACGTGGTCGGCCGTGCGGGGATCGAGATTGCCGGTCGGTTCATCGGCCAGCAGGATGCGTGGGGCGTTCGCCACGGCGCGCGCGATCGCAACGCGCTGCTGCTCGCCGCCCGACAGCTCGGCCGGGCGATGCGTCAGCCGCTCTTTCAGGCCAAGATAGGAGAGGATTTCGGTCGCGCGCGCCGTCGCCTCCCGCTTGCTCAGACCGCGGATCATCTGCGGCAGCATGACGTTCTCGAGCGCCGAGAACTCCGCCAGCAGATGATGGAACTGGTAGACGAAGCCGATGTCGTTGCGGCGGATGCGGGTACGGTCATTGTCAGACATGCCCGACGTCGCCACCTGGTCGATATAGACCTCGCCGGCGTCCTGGTGCTCGAGCAGGCCGGCGATGTGAAGGAGCGTCGACTTGCCGGAGCCGGACGGCGCGATCAGCGCGACCGACTGTCCGGCCCAGGCGGCGAGCTCCGCGCCCTTGAGGATCTCCAGCGTCACGTCCCCCTGCTGGTATCGGCGCTCGATACCATTCAGGTAGAGGACGGGCGTGTCAGCGGCCATCGTCAGGGTCTCATTCGTAGCGCAGCGCTTCGACCGGATCGAGCCGTGCCGCGCGCCATGCCGGATAGATCGTCGCCAGCAGAGACAGGACCAGCGCCATCACCACGACGGCGGTCGTCTCGCCGACGTCCATTTCGGCCGGGAGCTTGGAGAGGAAATACAGTTCCGGGGAGAACAGCTCGGTGTTGGTGAGCCACGACAGAAAGCGGCGGATCGACTCGACGTTGAGGCACACCAGGGTGCCGAGCGCGAAGCCCATGATGTCGCCGATCACGCCGATCGAGGCACCGATGATGACGAACACGCGCATGATCGCACCCTGGGTCGCGCCCATCGTACGCAGGATGCCGACGTCGCGGCCCTTGTCCTTCACCAGCATGATCAGGATCGAGATGATGTTGAAAGCCGCCACCACCACGATCAGGGTGAGGATCAGGAACATCACGTTGCGCTCGACCTGGAGCGCGTTGAAGAACGTCGCGTTGCGCTGGCGCCAATCCACCATGAAGATTGGCCGTTCGGCGGCGTCGGTGACGAGCTTGCGGAACTCGGCCACCCGGTCGGGATTGCTGGTGTAGACCTCGATCGCGGTGACGTCGCCCGAGCGATTGAAGTAGGCCTGCGCCTCGGGCAACGGCATGAACACGAACGCCGAGTCGTACTCGGACATTCCGATCTCGAACACGGCGGCAATCTTATAGGGTTTTATGCGCGGGGTCGTCCCCATGGGCGTGACGGCGCCGCGCGGCGCCACCAGGGTTATGCTGTCGCCGGCACGCAGGGACAGCTGATCGGCCAGTCGCCGGCCGATAGCGACCCCCTGCCCTTCATCGAAGCCTTCGAGCGAGCCCTGCTTGACGTTATTGGCGATCGACGTGAGTTTGGTCAGGTCGGCCGCGCGGATGCCACGCACCAGCACGCCGGAGGCGTGGAACGGCGACGAGGCCAGCGCCTGGCCTTCGACGATCGGCGCAGCCAGGCGAATGCCGGGCACGTTGGAAACGCGCGCCGCCACCTGATCGAAATCGGTCAGCGGCGAGTCGATCGGCTGGATCAGCAGGTGCCCATTGAGGCCGAGGATCTTGTCGAGCAGCTCCTTGCGGAACCCGTTCATCACCGCCATGACGATGATCAGCGTCGCCACCCCGAGCATGATGCCGAGGAAGGAGAAGCCGGCGATCACCGAGATGAAGCCTTCCTTGCGCCGCGCCCTCAGATAGCGCAGCGACAGCATCCATTCGAAGGGTGCGAAGGGGCGGACAACGGTTTTGTCACTCATAGTTTCTCCCACCGCCCCCGCGGGGTGGCCCTTGGGCCGGGATTTCATCCGATTCTGGCGGTTTCAAGCCACACAAAATGCGCAAATTGGCGCGGCAACGCACAGATTCATGGGCGTTCGGGAACCGCCGACCGCTCATTCGTAGCGCAATGCCTCGACCGGATCGAGCCGTGCGGCCCGCCAAGCCGGATAAATCGTCGCCAGCAGCGACAGGACCAGCGCCATCAGCACGACCGCGATGGTCTCCCCCATATCCATCTCGGCCGGCAATTTGGACAGATAATACAGGCCGGGGTCGAACACGTTGAAACCGAAGAGCCACGACAAGCCCCGCCGCATTGGCTCGAGGTTGAGACAGATCAGCGTGCCGAGCGCAACGCCCGTCAGGGCGCCGATCGCGCCGATCGAGCCACCGATGATGACGAACACCCGCATGATCGCCCCGCGGGTGGCGCCCATGGTGCGCAGGATGCCGATGTCGCGACCCTTGTCCTGCACCAGCATGATCAGGATCGAGACGATGTTGAACGCCGCGACAACCACGATCAGCGTGAGGATCAGGAACATGACGTTGCGCTGGACCTGCAGCATGTTGAAGAAGGTCGAGTTGCGCTGCCGCCAGTCGGTGATGAAGATCGGTCGCTCGGCTGCGTCGGTGACCAGCTTGCGGAACTCCGCCACCTGGTCAGGATTGCCGGTGTAGACCTCGATGCCCGAGACGTCGCCCGAGCGGTTGAAATAGGCCTGCGCCTCGGCGAGCGGCATGAACACGAAGACCGCGTCGTATTCCGACATTCCGATCTCGAACACCGCCGCGATCTTGTAGGGCTTTATGCGCGGCATGACTCCGCCGGGAGTCGTCGGGCCGCGCGGCGCCACGAGGATGATGTTGTCGCCGGCACTCAGCTTCAGCTGCTCGGCCAGCCGACGGCCGATGGCGACCCCCTGCCCTTGGTCGAACCCCTCGAGCGATCCCTGTTTGATGTTGCTGGCGATCGAGCCGATTTGCGCGAGATCAGCGGCACGGACGCCACGCACCAACACCCCGGACGACTCTGATGGTGAGGACGCCAGCGCCTGCCCTTCGACGAACGGGACCGCGAGGCTGACGCCGGGGACCTTGGAGACACGCGCCGCCACCTGCTCGAAATCGTTGAGGGGTGACTGGATCGGCTGGATCAGCAGGTGACCGTTGAGCCCGAGCACCTTCTCCAGCAATTCGGCGCGGAACCCGTTCATCACCGCCATGACGGTGACGAGCGTCGCGACGCCAATCGTGATGCCGAGAAACGAGAAGCCGGCAATGACCGAGATGAACCCGTCCTTGCGGCGCGCCCGCAGATAGCGCCATGACAGCATCCATTCGAACGGCGCGACCCGAACCGACCTGGTCTTAGCCGAGGGCCGCAAGACGAGTTGTTCGCTCATCTGGCCGCGTCCCTGCTGTCACGTCGTCAGCCGCGCAACCGCATCGGCCGGCGTCAAAAGCTCCCGCGAGCCGTCCTGTCGCTTCTTGAGCTCGATCTTGCCCTCCGCGAGCCCCTTGGGCCCGACCAGAATCTGCCAAGGCACGCCAATCAGGTCGGCGGTGGCGAATTTCGAGCCCGGCCGCTCGTCGAGGTCGTGGTAGAGCACGTCCAGCCCCTGGGCGGACAGCTCGCGATAGAGCCGCTCGGAGGCCGCGTCGGTATCCGCCCCGCCCTGCTTGAGGTTGAGGATCGCGACATCGAACGGCGCGACCGCTGCAGGCCACTTGATGCCGGCATCGTCGTGGAACGCCTCGATGATCGCGGCGACCAGACGTGACGGACCGATGCCGTAAGAGCCCATGTGCACCGGCCGCTCGGATCCGTCAGGACCAGCGACCACCGCCTTCATCGGCTCGGAATACTTGGTGCCGAAATAGAAGATGTGCCCGACCTCGATACCGCGTGCCGAGACCTGCTTGTCCGCGGGCAGGCCCGCAAACGCCGCTGCATCGTGCTTTTCCGAGGTGGCCGCGTAGAGCGAGGTCCACTTGTCGACGATCGTCTTGAGGCCGGCCACGTCATCGAAATTCACGTCGTCGCCCGGGACCGGGAAGTCGAGATAGTCGCGGTGACAGAACACCTCGCTCTCACCGGTCGAGGCGAGGATGATGAATTCGTGGCTCAGGTTGCCGCCGATCGGACCCGTATCGGCGACCATGGGAATGGCCTTGAGCCCCATGCGGGCGAACGTGCGCAGATAGGCGACGAACATCCGGTGATAGGCGTGCGTCGCGCCGGCCTGATCGAGGTCGAACGAATACGCGTCCTTCATCAGGAACTCGCGCCCGCGCATCAGGCCGAACCGAGGGCGCACCTCGTCACGGAACTTCCACTGGATGTGATAGAGGTTGAGCGGCAGGTCCTTGTACGAGCGCACATAGGCCCGGAAGATCTCCGTGACCATCTCCTCGTTGGTCGGACCGTAGAGCATCTCGCGCTCGTGGCGGTCCTGGATGCGCAGCATCTCCTTGCCGTAGTCGTCATAGCGGCCGCTTTCGCGCCACAGCTCGGCCGACTGGATGGTCGGCATCAGCATCTCGATCGCGCCGGAGCGGTTCTGCTCCTCGCGGACGATGCGGCAGACCTTCTGCAGGACGCGCAGCCCGAGCGGCAGGAAGGCGTAGATGCCGGCCGCCTCCTGCCGGATCATGCCCGCCCGCAGCATCAGCCGATGCGAGACGATTTCCGCTTCCTTGGGCGTTTCACGCAGGATCGGCAGGAAGAAACGGGACAAACGCATCGGCGGGTCGATTCTGCTGGCGGTTGATGCTCCGCCGAGACAGAAACCGGATCATGGCCGGAAACACAAGGCCCATCGGGCCTTTTGCCAGCTTTCCGGAGTTGGAGCTTGAGAGCTCCCGACACGCGGTTCTAGGCGGCCTCCTCCTCTCGTTTGGCCAGGTTGGCCAGGATCTCGGCTCCCCGGTTGGCGGCCGACAGGCCGCGGAACAGGAAGCACAGGCTGATCACGGCCTGCAGCTCCTCCCAGCTCGCGCCGGCGCGGCGGGCGGCGATCGCATGCAATGGCGCCGCGTCGTTCAGATCCATCAGCAGCATGCCGAACAGCATCAGTTGCGCCGTCTTCACGTCGAAGCAGTCCGGGTACATGGCCCGTTCGCGCATCCGCTCCTGAAGATCCAGCAACTCGGGGTCGAGTGCGCCGGTCACGGCGAGGCGGGCCTCGATGCGCGGCGGCACGAAACCGAGAAGGTCCTGGTAGATGGCGCCGCGCTCCTGCAGCGACATGGCGGTGTCGGCATAGCTGCCGATGCGCTCACGCACGGCGTCCGTGTCGATCCTTGGTGGAAGCATGCGGCCAGCTCCTTGCGAACGCGATCAGAAGAAGACCGGGAACTTGGCGTCCTTCACGGCCGTATCGGCATTGTCGGCGTCGACATTCGGCGTTGCGTATTGGATGAAGCTGTCAGGAAGCGGCGCGCCCCAATAGGTGCCGCTGCCGCGCTCCTGCTCATCCCAGGTCACCGGCTCCCAGTCCGGCGCGAACACCAGATAGCTGCCGGAGTAGATCTCCACGCGATTGCCGCCAGGCTCATAGGAATAGAGATAGAAGCCCTGCGAGTTGTTGTGCTTTGACGGACCAGCCTCGATGAAAATGCCGTTCTCGGTGAGAATGTCGGCAGCGCGCAACACGTCCTCGCGGTTATCGACCCACAGCGAGAAGTGATGCAGGCGGCCGTGCGCACCCTTCACGTCGACGACGTAGGCAAGCTGGTGGTGCACGGCGGTCGGGCTCATCCATGAGCCGATCTCGGTCGTGCCGTTGTTGTAGCGAACCTGCTCCCGCAGCTGGAATCCGAGCAGATCCTGGGCAAATCTGCGGTTCGCCTCGACGTCCTTGGCGAGCAGCGCCAGATGATCGACGCGGCGAACGCCGACGCCCCGGCCGGTGAACTTCTGCGGCAGGTTCTTCAGCGTGGAATGCAGGTGCGCGGGGGCCTGGTAGCGCTGCTCCTCGAAGTAGAGCTCCATGATGTGCCCATCCGGATCGTGAAATCGGTACGACCGACCACGGCCGAAATCTCCATTGCTCCAGCCGATCCCGAGCCCCGCCTGCTCGATTGCCGCGACGCGGCGCTCCAGCGCCTCCGGACTCGTGGCTCGCCAGGAGACGCAGCCGACGCCCGGCGCGGCGTGCTCGGTCAATTTCAGGGTCGAGGTCGCGTAGTCGCCATAGCCGCGCAGGTAGGCCGACGGTCCGCTTTGTTCGACCAGTTCCATCCCCAGGACGTCGCGGAAATACCAGAGGGTGCTCTCGAATTTGGGCGTATAGAGCTCGACCCCGCCGAGATGCGCGATGTCATGAATGGGCTCGTGATGGGCTCGCATGCTGCTCCCCTCGTGGTTCCCTCGTCGTCAGAGTGAAGCAGGCCCATTGCCGACGTCCTTGATCTGGGTCAGTCACGGTGCAGTGCAAAATCGAATTTCCGCGTCGCGGCACAGATTTGTGGCTTCGAGCTGATGACAAATGCAGATGACCGCAGGTAATATATTTTTGCGGTGCGTGGGACGGGGCAATTGCCCATTTCCTGCGGCTGCGGTCCAAGTCGTGGGAGGAGAGCCCAACGGCGCGCATCGGCGCTGCCACCTCGGCGATAAAACTGAACTGCCGGGGGTTGAGGGCAAACAACAAGAATACGGAGCAGGGCCTTGGCCCTGCTCAATTTTTTTGCCTGACAGCTCCGACCCGACCACGCCTCCACGCAGACCCTGCTCAGGCCAACGCGCGGCGACTTGAGCAGTGGGGCACAGCAGACGAATCGTTATCGCCTGCACGTGGCGCAGGCTTGCGCCGTCGACCGTTTGAGACGGGTGAAACTAGCGAAACAATCCCCACAACGTTGCCAGATCATCGAGCGTGACGATCTTCGTTATGTAGGCCGCGTAGAACGCGCCGAAGATCACGGTCGTCACAACCGTCGTCCACACGAGCTTCATCTTGAAGCCGGTCGCGACCGGCGCGCCCGGATCTGTGCCGGGGGCGAACTCACCGTCCTCGTGCTGCGAGCGGATGCCGAACGGCAACACCGCGAACAGCACCACCCACCAGGTGATGAAGTAAATCGCGGCCATCGTGGTCCAGGCCATGGGAGGTCCCGCTCACGCCTGCTCGAGCTCGACCAGCGTGCCGCAAAAATCCTTCGGATGCAGGAACAGCACCGGCTTGCCATGCGCGCCGATCTTCGGCTCGCCGTCACCGAGCACACGGGCGCCGTCGGCCTTGAGCCTGTCGCGGGCGGCGCGGATGTCGTCGACCTCGTAGCAGACGTGGTGGATGCCGCCGTCCGGATTGCGCTCGAGGAATTTCGCGATCGGCGAGCCCTCTCCGAGCGGCTCCAGGAGCTCGATCTTGGTGTTCGGCAGGGTGATGAATACCGTGCTGACGCCGTGGTCCGGCTGCGGCACCGTGTCGGACACCTCCGCGCCGAGAGTCTTGCGGTAGACGTCGGCCGCCTTGGCGATATCCCGCACGGCAATGGCGACGTGGTTCAAACGGCCGATCATGTAAATCTCCCGTCGCTTGGCAACAAATCGTTTTTCTATCGCACCCCGATGCTGCACCGGCAATCGCCGCGGACAGCGCATCTGTGAACCAGATCACAGGACGCGCCAACGCATAACGCTATCTTCTGCGTCATAGTCCTAGAAGGGGGAATTGCAAAATGAAACGGATTGCATTCGCCTTGTCGATGGCTGGTCTGCTGATGACCGTAAGCGGCGCCGCGGCGCAGACCGTAACCGTGCCACCAATCGGGCGCGAGGTCGCGCCCGAGTTTCGGCAGATGGCGGCCAAGCGCGCCGAGGAGCGGAAGAAACTCGAGGCGTGTCACAGGGACGCGGACGAGCAGAAGGTCCTGCCCCGCGACAAGACCAAGTTTCTGCTCGCCTGTATCGAGCGCTAGAGACCCCTCGCTCGGCTCCCTATCACCGCCCGATGAGAAATTGTCGCGTATCTGTCAGCGCTTACATATTACGTAACGGATCTGTGTTATGCGTCACAGTGCGCTGCCGGGTTTTCACGTAGATGAGAGAACGCTGTGAGAATCCAAGAGCCCGAGCGCAACGAGGCGCCGGATCTGACAGGAGCAGCGCCATGCAGACGTTCATCAAGTTCGCTCTGACTGCCGCCCTCGTCATTGCCGTCGCTTGGCCCATGGCATTCTGGGGCGCCGCCGCCTCCCACGACGCCAAAGGGACGCGCAACATCTTGCACCGGACGCAGTTCACGGTGCTGCCGCAGCGCGACCTGGCTTGGTGAGGGGGACGGCGCGGCCAGAAGCGGCCACGCCGATGCCGTCACATCACACGTGCTGCTGCGGATCCACGCGGCCCAGCACGTAGCATTTCGCCCTGCCCGTCGGCCGAGTACTGCCCGAGCAGACATGCTCCGGGATCCAAGCGATCCGCACACCGGCTCTTTTCGGATCTGCGTCAACAGGGCAGTGGCCCAGCCGACCGCGCAGGCTCCTGGGTACGATTGGTCGGTGTCACCGGTCGTCGTTGGCTGCCGGCGTGTGGCTCCAGGCGCCGTTGCCATTGTCGACGAAAATCGCCCAAACCGCTTTATGCAAACTTAGCGGACATAAGCCGCGTGAACGTACCGCCCGCTTCAGTTGGTCGCCGCCTGCTTGGCGCGCCGATACACCAGCTCTGACGCCGGACCGCCCACCGATGGCGACGGATTGGTGATGCGCAGCTCGTCGCCGGCAATCGCCGCCGGGCGCGTCTGCTGCGTGCCCTGCAGGTTGGGAAACGTGCTGCCGATGAAACTGATGGTGAAGGTCTTGGCGGCCTCGTCCACCGTGTAGGTGCCGAAGCTCGAGATGGCGCCGTGCACCGCCGCCTGGTTCTCCTCGGGCGTGCCCTTGATGCGGCTGTTAACGGCGAACTTCGGACGATCGGAGCGCATCACCTGCGATGAGTACTGGCCGCTCTCGGTGAAGATCAGCAGCCCGATCGGATTGGCGCCCCAAACCGGGCTGCCGTCCGGTAGCTTCGTCGAGGATGAGACCAGCGTCCACGCACCGACCAGTTGCTGCTTGAGCGGATTTTGCTGGGCGACAGACAGTGTGGTCGACAGCATCGTGGCGACCACAGCGATACACATTGCGAGACTGCAACGTCGAATCATGGTTGCCTCCCTGGCTTTCGGATGTGCACGCGCGCGGGCGCGCGCGGCACCGTTGCTCGAGCTTGAAAAAGAGGCTCAGGTGGCGAAGGGCCGATTTACACCTGCTGCCGTTGCACGAGGACCTCGGCACGTCCTGGTGGCAGCCGACGGACCCATTCACTGTCCGTGCAACAAGACTATCCCTGCCAGCAGGACGACGGAAGAGACTTCGCGAGATGGGAGTTCCGCACGTACCGCGGCGACAGGTCGCTGCCCGCGCCGCGCCCGGGGGCGATTGCATCCCGAGCACGAGAGGCTTCGAGCGCTGCTACTGCTTTTTCGACGGATCGAGGCTGCCGAGCACCTTGGTCCAGAGCGCGACCTCGTCCTTGACGAATTGATCGAAATGCACGGCGGTGCGCTGCCTCGGCGACACGACCGTATAGCCGAGATCGGCAAAGCGCTTGACCGTGTCAGGGTCCTCGAGCGCGACGCCCAGCGCCGCGTTGAGCTTGTCGACGATCGGCCGCGGCGTGCCCTTGGGGGCGGAGAGCCCGAACCAGACCGAGAGCTTGAACGCCGGCAGTCCGGCTTCCGCCGTTGTCGGCACGTTTGGAAGCATCGGCGAGCGTGCCTCGCTGGTCACGGCGTAGGCCTTGAGCGCGCCGCTCTGCACATGCGGCACGATGTTGACGATCTGGTTGCAGCCGAAGTCGACAGTGCCGGCGACGAGGTCCTGGGTCGCCTGCGGCGTGCCGCGATAGGACACGACGGTCGGGTGCACGTCGATCAACGCGTGAAATACCGAGCAGCCGAGATTGGAGATCGAGCCAACTCCCGCATCGGCTTCGGTGACTTTCTTCTCGTTCGCGCGCAGATAGGCGATGAACTCCTGGAGCGTATTGGCCGGCGTGTCGCGCTTCGCCACCAGCACGATCGGGGAGTCGTTGATCAGGCCGATGCCGTCGAAATCCGCTGCGCGATACGGCGGCGTCTTGTAGAGGTACTCAATGGCCGCATGGGTACCCGAGCCGGAGATGACGAGCTGATACCCATCCGGCGCCGCCTTGGCGACGCGGCTCGAGCCGATCGTGCCGCCGGCCCCCGACACGTTCTCGATCACGATCTGCTGGCCGAGCGCCTTCGACATCGGCCCGGCCAACAGCCGGGCCGTTGTGTCTGACGGACCTCCCGGCGGAAACGGCGCGACGATGGTGATGAAGCGGCTGGGAAACTCCTGAGCCGCCGCGCCGACCGCGCACAGGAGCATGGCAGCAGCAAGAGTGAGCGTCGTGTTCCTCACGGCAATCCTCCCCGACGTGCGTTTGCCGCATTGTGGCGAGACTGCGCCGCGAATCCAACGGCCCAGCGACGCATCGCGGCAGCCCTGCGTCACCATCACAACACGGGTTCCCGCCGGCTCTTTTGTCGCAACGCGGGCGAAACCATCGCATGGGCGCGGCGTTGGTCCCCCTTGTAGAGGAGGTCCATCATGCGGAACCGAAATACGCGCATCGCCCTGGTGGCACTGACGCTCGGTTGTGTGGCATTGCCGCCGGCAGCCAGCGCGCAGGTCGTGATCACTCAGCAGGTGACGATGAACCAGGCCCGCTATATCGCCGCAGTGAACGGCGTTGTCGCGATCCGCGAGATCGAATTCTTCGACGGCAAGTGGGTCATTCGCGGCAAGGACGAAGTCGCGCGGGACATCAAGATCGAGATCAACGGCCGGACCGGCATGATCGAGTGGCTCAACCGCGACTAGCGCACGCCCTTCTGTGCGCCTCGGGCAATCGCAACGCCTCTCGTGGCAGCGGACGGCGTTGCGATTGCCGCTTTATTTTTCGGTCATCAGTACATGGACGCGACACAGGGGCTTTTTGCCCCAGGCCGTTGCGACCGCGGCGCGCACGGCCCGCGTGACGGCCTCAACAACCGAATCCGGATCGCGCTTGCGCGCCCGCGGCAGTTGCTCGACCGTGTCGAGCACGGCGTTGTAGGCGAGATCGGCGATCAGCTCGCCGTCCGCAGCCTTTTCAGGAATGCCGGTCAGGTCGACATCGGGATCAGCCACCAGCTCGCCCTTGTTGTCGAGCGCGATCGCGACACTGACGATGCCGACGAAGCTGAGACGTCGCCGGTCGGCGACCGTGCGCGCGTCCGCCTCGACCAGCAGCTTGCCATCCTTGTAGAGGCGGCCGGCCGGAACCTCGTCGACGATCTCGACACCATTGGGCGCGAGCCGCACCATGTCGCCGTTGCGGCAGACCAGCGCCTGGGCGACGCCGCAGCGCCGTGCCAGCGCCGCGTGCTCGGCGAGGTGCAGCGCCTCGCCATGAACGGGAATCGCGATGTTCGGCCGCACCCAGGAATAGAGATCTTCCAGCTCGGCGCGGCGGGGATGGCCGGATACGTGCACCAGATGGGTGCGATCGGTGATCACCTCGATGCCCTGGCTGACCAGGCCGTTGATGACCCGGCCGACCGCCTTCTCGTTGCCGGGAATGGTGCGCGAGGAAAAGATCACGCGGTCGCCCTTGCCGAGCGTCACGTCCGGATGCTCGTCGAGCGCAATGCGTGACAGCGCCGCCCGCGGCTCGCCCTGGCTGCCGGTGCACAGCGCCAGAACCTTGTCGGACGGCAGGTAGCCGTAGGCATCCTGCGGGCGAAAGTCCTGCACGCCGTCGAGATAGCCGGTCTCGCGCGCGACCTGCACGACGCGCTCCATGGCGCGGCCGACCACTACGACCTCGCGGCCGGCGGCTCGGGCAGCGTCGGCGACCGCGCGGATGCGGGCCACGTTGGAGGCAAAGGTGGTGACGGCGACGCGCTGGCGCGCGCTCTTGACCAGCTCGAACAATGTCTTCGAGACATCGAGCTCGGATGGCGAACGGCCGTCGCGGATGGCGTTGGTGGAGTCGCCGACCAGCGCCAGGCAGCCTTCGGCACCGAGCGCCTGCAGCTTCGGCACGTCGGTCGGCGCGCCGATGACCGGCGCCGGATCGAGCTTCCAATCCCCGGTATGCAGCACGTTGCCGAGCCGCGTGCGAATGATCAGCGCGTTCGATTCCGGGATCGAATGCGTCACCGAGACGAGCTCGACGTCGAACGGCCCGATACTGAACCGGCTGCCGAGCTGCACGACAGTGATCGGGATCTCCGGCGCGCCAGGCTCGGCGAGCCGCTTCGCCTCGAACAAGGCGGCGGTGAACGGCGTTGCGTAGATCGGCACGCAAAGTTGCGGCCACAGGTCGAGCAGCGCGCCGAAATGGTCCTCGTGCGCATGCGTCAGCACGATGGCCTTCAGGTTGTTTCGCTCGGCGAGGAGGAAACGGATATCGGGGAAGATCAGGTCGATACCGGGCAGTTGCTCCTCGCTCGCGAACGAGACGCCGAGGTCGACCGCGATCCAGATCTTGCTGCGTTCGGTGCCGACCCCGTAGAGCGAGAGGTTCATGCCGATCTCGCCGACGCCGCCGAGCGGCGCGAACACCAGTTCCTCGTTGGGATGCGCCATGGGTCTCAGGGCCCGGTGGCTGCCGCGACGGCGAGCGGAAACACATCGCCGGTCGAGATGATTTCAACGCTCTCGTCGGGACGACGCAACAGCAGCCGGCCGGCGGCGTCCAGACTCTCGAAACGGCCCTCGGTGTCGCGGTCGCCGAGCCGCACGCGGATGGGCTGGCCGAGCCCGGCGGCGCGCTTGAGCCAGTCGGCGCGGATCGCACCGAATCCGTCGCCGCAGTTCCATTGCGTCAGGCGCGTCAGCATGGTCCGGGACAACGCGCGAAACAGCGTCCCGGTTGTCACGGCGGCGCCCGCGGCGGCGAGGTCCGTGGCCGCATACTCGGTATCCACTGGATGATGCGCGCAGTTCACGCCGATCCCGACGGCAACGCTGAGCGTAGTACCGCTCCCCTCGCCCTCGATGAGGATGCCGGCGAATTTCGCCCCGTCGCAGAGGACGTCGTTCGGCCACTTGAGCGCCAGGCGCGGGCCGAGAACAGCCGCGGCTTCCGCGACGGCGTCATGCACGGCGAGCGCGGCCACGAACGACAGCTGCGGGGCGCGATCGGCGGGACACACGTCGACCAGCAGGAGGGTGGCGAACAGGTTTCCGGGCCGCGACACCCATTCGCGTCCGCGCCGGCCGCGGCCCGCGCTCTGGGCGCGCGCCGTGATCCACAACGGTCCGCGCTCGCCGCCGCGCGCCAGCGCAAGCGCCTCCGCGTTGGTCGAGGCGACCGTGTCGTGCGCGATATGCCGGACGCCGGCGCGCGCCACGCCAGAATCAATATCCATCTAGAACAGAGATTTGGCCGCCGCGGCCGCCGCGTCAACCAGCGGTCCCGCAAAGATGACGAACAACAGATTGGCCAGGCCCATGACGACGAGCACGGCCTGCAGCTCGCCGCGCATCGGCTCGAAGGCGGGCGCCGGGTCGTCCATGTACATCACCTTGACGATGGCGAGATAGTAATAGGCGCCGATCACGCTGGTCACCACGCCGATCACCGCGAGCGCATAGAGCCCAGCCTTGATGGCGGCGGCAAACACGAAGAACTTGGCGAAGAAGCCGGCGAGCGGCGGAATTCCCGCGAGAGAGAACAGCAGCATCGCGAAGAAGAACGCCATGGCGGGGCTCCGGCGGGCGAGACCGGCCAGATCGCCGATATTTTCGACGGCCTCGCCGCCGCGCTTCATCGCCAGAATGCAGGCAAACGTGCCGAGCGTCATGGTGACGTAGATGGCGATATAGATCAGCACGCCCTGAATGCCTTCCTGCGTCCCGGCAGCCAAGCCCACCAGGGCGAAGCCCATATGGCCGATCGAGGAATAGGCCATCAGGCGCTTGATGTTGTGCTGACCGATGGCGGCGAACGAGCCGAGCGCCATCGAGGCGATCGCAACGAACACCAGGATCTGCTGCCACTGCACCGTAATGTTCGGGAACGCGCTGATGCAGACGCGCATGAAAATGGCGATCGCCGCGACCTTCGGCGCCGAGGCGAAGAACGCCGTCACCGGCGTCGGCGCGCCCTCGTAGACGTCCGGCGTCCACATGTGGAACGGCACGGCCGAGACCTTGAAGCAGAGCCCCGCGAACAGGAATACGAGGCCGAAGGTCAGCCCGAGATTGCCGGCGCCCGCCGCCTGGGCAATGCCGTTGAAGCTCACCGTGCCGGTGAAGCCATAGATCAGCGAGGCGCCGTAAAGCAGCATGCCGGACGACAGCGCGCCGAGCACGAAGTATTTCAGGCCTGCCTCTGTCGACCGGACATTGTCGCGATCGATGGCCGCGACCACGTAGAGCGACAGGCTCATCAGCTCGAGGCCGAGATAGAGCGCGATCAGGTCCGCGGCCGAGATCAGCATCAGCATGCCGGTGGTCGCGAGCAGGATCAGCACCGAGTACTCGAAGCGACGGCGTGGTGCCGGACCGAGAAACTCGAGCGACAGCAGGATCGTCACGGCCGAGCCGGCCAGCGCCACGACCTTCAGGAAGCGCGCGAAGCCGTCCATCACGAAACTGCCGCCGAACCCGGCATTGCCGGACGCATTGACGACCAGGACGCCGGCGACGACCAGCAGCGCGACCGCAATCCAATTGGCGGCTTTGGTCGCGTTGTCGCCCTGCCAGGCGCCGTACATCAGCAGCACCATAGCGCCGACCGCGAGCACGATTTCCGGCAGCGCCGGATAGAGCGACGGGAGCAGGAACGTGTCGGTCATGGCCGTCTCATTTCGCGAGCGCCGCGGCGGTCGCAGCCGCGGACGAATTGGGACCGGACGAATTCGCGGCGGTTTTGGCCGCGCCGAGCGCCGACTGGTAGTTTTCGATCAGCGCCGTCACCGAGGAGGCCGACAGGTCGAGCACCGGCTTGGGGTAGAAGCCGAACAGCAGGGTCAGGGCGACGAGCGGTGCCAGCACGATGACCTCGCGCCGGTCGAGATCGGTCATCAGCGCGAGCGACGGCTTCTCCAGGGCGCCGAAGATCACCTTGCGGTAGAGCCATAGCGCGTAACAGGCCGACAGGATCAGCCCGATCGAGGCGAACGTGGCAACCCAGGTGTTCATCCGGAACGTGCCGATCAGCGTGAGGAACTCGCCGATGAAACCGGAGGTCCCTGGCAGGCCAACATTGGCGAGCGTGAAAACCATGAAGGCCGCCGCATAGAGCGGCATGCGGTTGACCAGGCCACCATAGGCAGCGATCTCGCGCGTATGCATGCGGTCGTAGACCACGCCGACGCACAGGAACAGCGCGCCGGAGACGATGCCGTGCGACACCATCTGAAAGATGCCGCCGGCGACCCCCTGCGTGGTCACGGCGAAAATGCCCATGGTGACGAAGCCCATATGCGCCACGGACGAATAGGCGATCAGCTTCTTCATGTCCTCCTGAACGAGAGCGACCAGGGAGGTGTAGATGATCGCCACCACGGAGAGCGCGAAGATCAGCGGCGCAAAATCGTGCGAGGCAAACGGGAACATCGGCAGCGAGAAGCGCAGGAACCCATAGCCGCCCATCTTCAGCAGGATCGCGGCGAGGATGACCGAGCCCGCGGTCGGCGCCTCGACATGGGCATCGGGCAGCCAGGTGTGGACCGGCCACATCGGCATCTTCACCGCGAACGAGGCGAAGAACGCGAGCCACGCCCAGGTCTGCAGCTCGCGCGGGAAGGCGTGCCGCATCAAGGTCGGGATGTCGGTCGTGCCCGCATCCCAGTACATCGCCATGATGGCGAGCAGCATCAGCACCGAGCCGAGCAGCGTGTAGAGAAAGAACTTGAAGCTCGCATAGACGCGGCGCGGCCCGCCCCACACGCCGATGATCAGGAACATCGGGATCAGGCCGCCCTCGAAGAACAGATAGAACAGTACGAGGTCGAGCGAGGAGAACGTGCCGACCATCAGCGTCTCGAGCGCGAGGAAGGCGATCATGTATTCCTTCACGCGCTTCTCGATGACGTCGAAACTGGCGATGATGCAAAGCGGCATCAGGCCGGTGGTCAGGATCACGAACGGCAGCGAGATGCCGTCGACACCCATGTGGTAGGTGATGGCCCCGCCGAGCCATGGCCGCCTCTCGACGAACTGGAATTCGGGCGAGGTCGGATCGAACCGCCACCACAGCACCAGCGACACGACGAAGGTGATCAGCGTCACCCACAGCGCCGTCCAGCGGGCATTGCGCTTGACGGCTTCGTCGTCGCCGTTCAGCGCCATGATGAACAGCACGCCGGCGAGCGGCAGGAAGGTCACGACGGACAGGATCGGCCAGCTGGTCATCAGTGGCCTCCGGCCGCGAACATGAACCAGGTGATCAGCGCGGCGACGCCGATCAGCATGGCGAACGCATAGTGGTAGAGATATCCGGTCTGCAGCCGGACCACGCTGCGCGTCACGTCGATGACCCGGGCCGACACGCCATCCGGCCCGAACCCGTCGATCAGCCAGCCGTCACCACCCTTCCACAGCAGGCGGCCGAGCCAGATCGCGGGACGCACGAAGATCAGGTCATAGAGCTCGTCGAAGTACCACTTGTTGAGGAGGAACTTGTAGAGCGGCTCCTGCGACTTCGCGAGCTGCACCGGGATGTCCGGCCGGCGGATGTAGAACAGGTAGGCGATGCCGAAGCCGATCGCCATCATCACCGTCGGCACCAATGCGACCAGCGGCGGGACGTGATGCATTTCCTCGAGCACATGATTGGTCGGAACGAACTTCAGCGACTCGCGGAAGAACTCCTCGACGGCGTGATGATCGGTGAAGAATTTCGCGAACGGATACCCGGCGAGCACCGAGCCTGCCGCCAGCGCGCAAAGCGGGACCAGCACCACCAGCGGGCTCTCGTGGGCGCCTTCGTAATGGTGACGGTCGTGTGGCTCGCCGTGGAAGGTCTTGAAGATGAGCCGCCACGAGTAGAACGAGGTGAGCAACGCGGCGATCACCGTCATGGCATAGGCGTAGGGCGCCATCGGATTATGACCCGAATAGGCGGCCTCGATGATCGCGTCTTTCGAGAAGTACCCAGCCGTGAGCGGGAAGCCGGTCAACGCCAGCGTACCGACCACCATGGTCCAGTAGGTGAACGGAATCTTGTTCTTCAGCCCGCCCATGTGGCGGATGTCCTGCTCGTGATGCATCGCCATGATCACCGAGCCGGAGCCGAGGAACAGCAGCGCCTTGAAGAAGGCGTGGGTGAACAGGTGGAACATGCCGACCGAATAGGCACCGACGCCCATCGCCACGAACATGTAGCCGAGCTGCGAGCAGGTCGAATAGGCGACGACGCGCTTGATGTCGTTCTGAACGAGGCCGACGGTCGCCGCGAAGAAGGCGGTGGTCGCGCCGACGAAGGTCACGACCGTTTGCGCGGTCGGCGACAGCTCGAATAGCGGCGAGAGCCGCGCCACCATGAACACGCCCGCAGTCACCATGGTGGCGGCGTGAATAAGCGCCGAGACCGGCGTCGGGCCTTCCATCGCGTCGGGCAGCCAGGTGTGCAGCAGGAACTGCGCCGACTTGCCCATGGCGCCCATGAACAGCAGCAGGCAGAGCAAGGTGAGCGCGTCGACGTCCCAGGCGAGGAAGTGGATGGTCTTGCCGGTCAGCGCCGGCGCTTGCGCGAACACGGTGTCGAAGTCGACCGCGCCGGTCATCATGAAAACGCCGAAGATGCCAAGCGCAAAGCCGAAGTCACCGATCCGGTTGACGATGAAGGCCTTGATCGCCGCGGCGTTGGCTTCGGGTTTCTGGAACCAGAAACCGATGAGCAGATAGCTCATCAGGCCGACGCCTTCCCAGCCGAAGAACAGCTGCACCAGATTGTCGGCGGTTACCAGCGCCAGCATCGCGAAGGTGAACAGAGAGAGGTAGCTGAAAAAGCGCGGCCGGTACGGATCCTCCTCCATGTAGCCGATGGAATAGAGATGCACGAACGCAGAGATCGTGGTGACGACGACCAGCATCACCGCGGTCAGCGTATCGATGCGCAGCGCCCAATCGAACTTCAAGTCGCCGGACGTCACGAACGGCAGCACGGCGATGTGCGTCGCGCTCTGGCTATGGCCAAAACCGACCTGCACGAAGGCGATCCACGACAGCACCATCGACGCGAACAGGAACACCGTGGTGACCAGCTCGGCCGAGCGTGACCCGGCCGCCGGCTCCGCGTGCGTCACCTGCTCGTGCCCGGTATGCGGGAGAACGCTGCTCGCGTGCGGCGACGGCGCGCCACCGCCGTGGTGCGGCCCGAGATCGCGGGTGACGTTCTCCGTGCCGTGCATCGCACCGCCGCCCGGATGGCGTGCCACGGCGCCGGCCAATGCGATCAGGCCGGCGATGATTGCGCCGAGCAGCGGCAGGAAGACGATCGCCTGGTACATGCGGCGTCAGCCCTTCATCAGGTTGATGTCTTCGACCGCGATCGAGCCGCGGTTGCGGAAATAGACCACCAGGATCGCAAGCCCGATCGCCGCCTCCGCGGCGGCGACGGTCAGCACCAGGAGCGCGAACACCTGCCCCACCAGGTCGCCCATGTGCGCCGAGAACGCCACCAGGTTGATGTTCACGGCGAGCAGGATCAGCTCGATCGACATCATGATGACGATGACGTTCTTCCGGTTGAGGAAGATGCCGAAGATGCCGAGCGTGAAGAGCACGGCCGCGACGGCGAGGTAATGTCCGAGACCGATCACCATCCCCTGCCCTGTCTCATTTGGCGCATGTCCTTTTCGGAAAACCGGGGTCCACTTTTCCGGGACATACGCTAGATGCCCTGCCCCGGCTGGACCTGGCGGACTTCAATGGCCGTCGCCTTGGTGCGCGCGACCTGGTCGGCGATGTTCTGGCGCTTGACGTTCTCCTTGTGGCGGAGCGTCAGCACGATCGCGCCGATCATGGCGACCAGCAAAACAAGGCCCGCGGCCTGGAAGAAGTAGATGTAGCGGGTGTAGAGCACGAGCCCGAGCGCCTCGGTGTTGGTGGCGACGTCGAGCGAGGGGATCGGCGCGGTGATGGTCTTCGGGACGGCGGCGCTGATGGTCCAGGTGCCGACCACCAGCAGCAGCTCGGCGAGGAGCACGCCGCCGACCACCACGCCGACCGGGAGATAGTTGAGGAATCCCTGCCGCAGCTCGGTGAAATCGACGTCGAGCATCATGACGACGAACAGGAACAGCACAGCGACCGCGCCGACATAGACCACGATCAGGATCATGGCGAGGAACTCGGCGCCCATCAGCACGAACAGGCCCGACGCGTTGACGAAGGCGAGGATCAGGAACAGTACCGAATGCACGGGATTCTTCGCCGCGATCACCATGAAGGCCGAGGCGATGCAGACGGCGGCGAACAGATAGAAGAACAGCGCGGGAATGATCATCGGAGCGCCTCGTATGGCGCGCGCGTCGCCGATGGCAGTGCGGGCTCCCTCCCCCCTTGTGGGGGAGGGTTGGGGTGGGGGGTCGACGCGAACGCATGAATACGTGGCTTACCCCCCGCCCTCTGCCCCCCCCCCGAGGGGGGGGGGGACGCCCGAGGGGG